>FLNX01000065.1_pt1 | contig 200838 bp, 186 predicted proteins | sample 1140341 | NCBI WGS metagenome assembly FLNX01 (sample SAMEA3878208, study PRJEB12797) | bioreactor metagenome | biome: Moose rumen | place: Sweden | collected 2011-10
TAGGGGGGAAGTTAAAGCCTCTGGACTGCCTCACAAACTCAAGTAGGTACGCCGAAAGAGGGCAGGGAATGCTGTAGAAATACAGAAAGAACGAGGAAAACTCGAAAGAGTGTACACAGCACAAAATTACACTTTTTACGTAGCAGATTTTGACTCATGGAGAACAAACGAGAGACATTAGGCAGCCGATTGGGATTTATATTTTTGTCAGCCGGTTGCGCTATAGGTCTTGGGAACGTATGGAGATTTCCATTTATAACTGGTCAGTACGGCGGCGCGGCATTCGTGTTGATTTACATATTTTTCCTGCTGTTCTTGGCTTTGCCGATTCTTGTTATGGAGTTCGCGGTCGGTCGTGCGTCACAAAAAAGCGTCAGTCAATCTTTCGCAGTTCTTGCTCCCGATAAAAAACTCTGGTCATTGTGGGGTTACGCTGGCTGGATAGGCTGTATCTTGCTGATGATGTATTACACGGTCGTAGCCGGCTGGATGTTAGCTTATACGTGTTACTCGTTGGCAGGAAATCTTGAGGGCTTGAACCCTGAACAAGTCGGCGGAGTTTTCGGCGGCCTAGTCTCTGATCCTGAACGTACTGCTTTGTGGCTTTATGCGGCTGTCTCAGTCGGCTTTGTTGTATGTTGCGCAGGTTTAAGAAGTGGAGTCGAACGTGTTACAAAAATTATGATGGCGGGTTTACTCGTTATCATGATAGCGTTAGCAGTTCGTTCTGTAACTTTAGAAGGCTCAAGCGAGGGATTAAGCTTTTATCTCAAACCTAGTTTTGCTAATCTCACGGCTAAAGGATTCTGGACTAGCGTCTATGCTGCGTTAGGTCAATCATTCTTTACGTTGGGGCTTGGAATCGGAAGCATGGCAATTTTTGGGAGTTACATCAGCAAAGAGAAATCACTCATGGGAGAAAGCTTAATAATCACTGTCCTTGATACGTTTGTAGCTTTAACGGCCGGATTAATAATTTTCCCAGCGTGCTTTGCATATGGCATAAATCCAGGAGCGGGCCCCGGCTTAATCTTCGTAACGTTACCCAACATGTTTAACTCAATGCCTAATGGACGAATCTGGAGCACGTTATTTTTCTTGTTCATGAGCTTCGCAGCACTCTCAACAGTTATAGCAGTCTTTGAGAATATAATCGCGTGTTTCATGGATCGTTTCGGTTGGGGACGGGTCAGAGCTTCAATCGTTACTTGCGTTGGAATATTTATCCTGTCCCTTCCTTGCGCGTTCGGGTTCAATATCTGGTCAGGCTTCCAACCTTTTGGAGAGGGCTCGAACGTTCTTGACCTTGAGGACTTTATCTTGAGCAACAACATTTTGCCGATCGGTACAACAATTTATTTATTGTTCTGCGTAACAAGATACGGTTGGGGCTGGGATAATTTCGTCAAGGAAGTAGACGAAGGCGAAGGACTCAAGTTCCCAAAATTCTTACGCGGTTATCTCACTTATGTCGTGCCAGTAATAATGCTCGTGATATTTGTCGTTGGTTACTGGGAAAAATTTGCGAAATAGCCTGTATGTTATAATATCGCAAAAAATGAGGAGGTTATGGTAATGAAATATGTATGCACAGTATGCGGTTACGTGTACGAGCCTGAATTAGGAGATCCCGATAACGGAATAGCCCCGGGAACAGCTTGGGAAGACGTGCCAGATGATTGGGTGTGCCCGTTGTGTGCAGTTGGCAAAGACATGTTTGAGGCTCAATAATTAGAGCGTTAAGAAATATAATTTTTAGAAATTATGGCGTGTTTCTGAATTAACAGAGGCACGCTTTTTTGTTTAGTTCCGATTTCAAATACTCGTAGCGTTCTTTTTTCTCGTCCTTGGCAAAATGAACCTCACGAAATTGTTCAGGGTTATGAGAATAATTCAATGTCTCGCCACGAAATTGTTCACTAGTTAAATCAAACGCAATGTCATTAACAACGTTGTAGCAATGAATGCTTCCATCAGGCCGTACTATTCCGTAGACTTTGCCGCCGAAAATATCTTGAGCAAGAAACGCCGTGATCGAACATTGGCCAAGAGTCATATTATCTTCGCTCCAGTTTTGACGCATACGAGGCGCACAGGAATATTCACACCAAATATTTTTTAGAGCGTCGTATAAATCCAGCGGTGTACCAACTTCGAACGAGTCATCAAGCGCGTGAATGTTGTTGACGTTTTCACAGCCGTAAAAGTTATATTGCATGTCAACTAATCAGCTCCTCTAATTCATTTACGTTAAGACCGGCTCTTATTCCGAATCGAGTCAACACGAAATCATATTTAGCCGGATCTTCTTGACAAATTTTCTGAAAGTTTTCCGTTATCTCTAAGGCCGTTTTGAGGTCAGCTTGCTTGCGTTTCGTGAAGCCAAGTTTTTTCGCTATGTTGTGCATATGTGTATCAGTAGGCACGATTAAATCACTTGGCCGAAGAATTTTCCAGCCTCCCGGGTCAACGTCGTCGGCTCTCACCAGCCACTTCAGATAAAGAAATAATCTCTTGCACGCGCTCTTATCCCTAGGAGCAGTTACGAGCGAAAAAGCCCCAGGCTCTTTGTTGCGTGATAGAGTATCCGAAAATGTATCCAAGCCTGATAATAAATCCCCGTGCGAATCTTTGAGGCATTCTCCCAAAAAGTTTTCCAGTGAGTCATATTTGCGTACTATGCTTGAGATATTAGCGAGTAAGTTATTTATGTCGTTAGCGGTCGTGAATCTGTGCTTGAAATTTTCCGGGACGATCTCAAAATTTTTGGCTTTGATTAAAAATTCGTGCGGGTGTTCAGTGAGACAAGCTAAAACTTTCTCAACGCTCTTCATTATCTGTGTGACTCTTCCATAAGCCAGCGACGAAGCTATTATCCCAACTATTTCCCTATCGTGAACATTTTCATACGAGTACAAGAAATATAATGGGTCAGGATTAATTAATTCGCGACGCTGATAGACGTAATATAAGCCTTCAAGAAATGAGCGTAATTTATCGTTGTTCATGGTCGTACGAAAAAGGGAAGCCCCCTTTGTCCAGAAAACTTCCCTGTGTGGTTTGCGTGTTTATTAGTGATGTTAGCTTTAACGTGCTGCAAGTTCTCTATCAACGATATAGACGTGATGTTTATCGCTGCCGAGGAACTCCAACTTACTTACGATGCTGCTAGTGTTGTCCTCTTCCTCCATTTGCTCATCGACGAACCATTTAAGCATTGATTGTGTGGCGTAATCTTTCTCACTGACGGCCAAGTCAACAAGCTTATAAATTCTTGAAGTTACGTATTGCTCATGAGCGTATGAAGTTTTGAAAGCGTCAAGTGCGTTCTCGTAGCTCTCTTTAGGTTTAGCGATCTCCGGAATAATAACACGTGCGCCGCGTTCATAAAGGTAGGCTATGAATTTTTCTGCGTGTTCGATCTCTTCGTTGTACTGCTTCTTCATCCAGTGAGCCATGCCGTCAAGGCCTTCAGCTTTGAAGTATGATGACATTGCAAGATAAATATACGCTGAGTCAAATTCGGCTTTGATCTGGTCGTTGATAGCAGCAACCATTGCGTCAGAGATTTTCATGTTATTTCACTTCAGCCTTCCAGAGTCCGTGTAAGTTGCAATATTCACGCATTACTGACCCAGCTTTTGCACAATGGAATTCAGCTTCAGGAGCTTCGCCAGGCTTGAGGAACTGTCTGCAAACTCTCTCGCCGTTGATTACTTCGATCCACTCAATATAATGAGCGTCCTGCATTGGGTGAGCAACACTTCCAACTTTAACATTAACGCCTTCAAGAACAGGTACATGCTTTTCCGTGGCAGCGTCAGTTGTATTCTCGGCCATTAACTTCATCGGTTCGCCACAACATGAAAGAGTGCCGCCTCCAACATGCATAACCTCAACAATATTTCCACACTTAGCGCATTTATAAACGCTTAACTTTTCCATAAATCATTTACCCCCTACAAAAATTTTACGCGTATTATAATAGCCTCAATCGAGAAATTTAGACAGGAACAAAATACGCAAAAGGTGAATATACATGAGACTTAGAGCTAGAAAAGGTTTTACGCTGACGGAATTATTAACGAGCATGATAATTCAAGCAATGTTTGTGATAACGTTGTGCGGAGCATTTTATCTACTACTATCATTCGGGACAAGGACACAGGCAATATTTACGGCACGAGAACGAGGCCAACGAGTCATAACGTTTGTGGAGAACAGAGTCAGAAATGCGGGGCTGGGTTTGCACGAATTAAAAAAAGTCACTGATGTTCAGAAAGCAATGAAGCCACTTACGGATGATGGAAAACCGTTATACAACTCTCGTAAGATAGATACAATAACAGGATTACGATTGCCTGTTGCGATTTCCTATTCTGATCAATGGCCCAGAGTTTACACATCAAAGACCACCAATGACATCGTAACCTCAAATCCATATAAAACCGAAGACAACGAAACCAAACAAAAAATTATGTGGCATGGAAACATCTTGACAATACTCTATGCGCAACGTGAAGACAGCAATAATGTTAATCTCGTGATCGTAACAGAAAAAGTACCTAAAGGTGGAATTAACTACGATAATTTATATGACGAAATCATGAATGCTCTTGCTGAGAACGACGAATTTTGGACGAAGCAATTTACCGATACATTCAAAAAAGTACAGATTGATAGCATTAAAAACGCGATAGACTATTACAATAATCAAAAAAATTCAAATTCTATACGTGACGCTGCTGAAGAAACATTAAATAAATTGGCGATATTTTCTAATCCTCCAACTAATGAACAAAAAGCGAAGAACCTCATAGAGGTCATTGATAAGAATTTAATTTCAGACTCATATTTCGAGATTGAGTACAAATTCATAAGCGAAGACATTAATATGTTCAAGAATTCACAATTTGGAGAAGGACATAATTCTAACAATAACGTAAATAGTAACGACATAAGAGGCTGGAGCGTCATGGCAGGAACAGGAGTTCCCATACAAATTTCGCATGATGTAGGAGAAAAACAGAAGATTAACTTGTCCTTTGACTCGAACTTCAAAATTAACACCGGCGACGAATTACTATATCTCAAGGCCGACAGAATGTTCGTGAATGATAGCGACGGTGAACAAAATTTTTGCTTTCAGACTCTTAAAGACGATTGGAGTGACGTGCATCCCCACGAGAAAGGCATTCTCGGCATATACTTTCAGCTCGACATAAGAAACAATATTTTGGATTTATGGGTGTTAGCTACTGGAGGCAAGGACGATATTAAGCACAATTATCCGGCTGAATGGGCTGCGCTAAAAAATGCTCGTCCTACAAAAGATCAATGGGAGAAAAATTGTCCTTACGAAATCACATATGTGTCACACGCTTCATGGAAGCTTCATAACATTCCCGAAGGCTTTAATTGGACGAATTAGCAACAAGTAATCCCGCGAGTGCCTCATCAATATGGGACACCCGCACAATTTTTATCCCGTTGAATTTCACTTGCTCTCGTGAACTTACTACAGCCGTGTGAAATCCTAAGCGTGCCGCCTCTTTCAGTCTCATGTCTATTCTTGTTACTGGTCGAATTTCTCCGGCCAAGCCCACCTCTCCAAGCCAACATGTTCCGGATTGTAACGCTACGTTCTTCAAGGCTGAAGCTATCGCCGCACATGAAGGCAAATCCGCGCTAGGATCTTGAAGGCTTAATCCTCCAGCAACGTTGATATATAAGTCGTGAGAGTTCGTGGAAATTCTGCAGCGTCGATCTATTACAGCCGTCAATAATTGAAATCGATTTAGCTCAATTCCTCGTGAAGTACGTCTCGGATATGGAAATATTGTCCGTGCTGCTAATGTTTGAATCTCCGCGGCTAATGGTGTATTTCCTTCAAGTGCTATGGTCATTGCTACGCCAGGCACAACAGAGTCATCGCGATTCCAATATAACCCGCTCTTATCAACAACAGGCCGTAAACCTTCCTCCAACATTTCGAATATTCCAAGCTCGTCAGTACTTCCATAACGATTCTTTACGGCACGCAGCATTCTGTACGATGAATACCCTTCGCCCGAAAAACTTAGTACTGTGTCAACCATGTGTTCAAGCAGCATAGGCCCCGCGATTTTCCCGTCCTTGGTTATGTGACCAATCATCACGGCAGGAATATTTTTTTCACGCGCAACATCAATTACCCTTTGAGCCACCGCACGCACTTGAGTAACTGTTCCAGGCCAGCCCGACTCGTTTCCTGTACTCATTGCTTGAACACTATCGAGAACAAAGAAGGCGAATTTATTACCGTTGAGATTTTCCAAGGCGTCCTCAAGCTCTGAACCTGAATACAAGTACAAATTCTCGCAGGCCGTATTTATTCGTGAAGCTCTCATTGCGACTTGTGCGTCTGACTCTTCACCAGAGATATACAGAACGGGATCATTATAATTTTTCGCAACACTCCCAGCAGCTTGTAACAGCAACGTTGATTTCCCTATGCCTGGTTGACCTCCGATTAAGACAACTCCACCAGGAACCAATCCCCCTCCTAAAACGCGATCAAGTTCTTCAATTCCTGTTGCTATTCGTTCGGGCGGCTTAACGTCGAGTGCGCTTATTATGTTGACGCTAGTTTTGTGAGTTCTTGCTTCAGACTCTGGAGTCTCAACGACAGCTTCGAGAGTCCCCCATGAATTACACGAGGGACATTTTCCGGTTTTTGTTGTCGTTACGTGCCCACATTCGGAGCAAATATATTTTGTGATTGTCTTGCTTGGCATTTTAGAAGTTACTCAAGAATAAATCCCAAATACTTTTCTTGACGTCCCAGTTTGATGACGTGTTTTGAGTCTTCCATGCTTTCTTTACGTGCAAAAAGTTGTTCCATTCGTAATACGGCGTTGACAAAATTACACCTGCGGGAGCGTCATATTGTTGCTCTGAATCTCTGTTGACCTCATACCAGAAAACCACGTCGGCTCTCCCTGATGCAAGTGCTGCGGTTCTGGCTCCTGCTTCAACGTTTACTAACTCAATATTCATTCGCAAAATATTTCCAACTTCAGCAAGTACTGCCGTGTTAAATCCCGCTGGTGTTCCGTCGGCCGCAATGAAGTCTATCGGAGGTAAATCTCCAGTGATGGCTATTTTGATTGTCTCTGCTCCGTCAAAGCGTTCAAATTTTACAGGCTCTGGATCGTTTCTAGGTAAGGCAATGTAAACTCCTTCAAGGGCCGCTAATTTCCAGCTATCTCGCAAAATCGTAAGTGCCTCGTTAAATTTATCGCGCAAGGTTTCGCTGTCCTCCCTGAATCCAAACGCAAGCCCATAAGGATTCTTTGAGCGTAATAAAAGAGTTGACTCGTATTCGCTATTTTGATTCATCAGGTAATGTGCCGCAGCTTCAGGCAAAACCATTTGAGTAATCTCGCCCGCGTTCATTGCCATTTGCATAGCCGTAAGTGAATCGTAAAAGCGAACTATCACTTCCAAGTCCTCATTACGTGGTGCAAAAGTTTTCCGCCAACTCTCGCTAAATTCTTCCTCGGTCGTATTAAGCTTCGTCAAGAGTCCCAACTTGAGCACACGTCTTTCAGCCCCGTATGATACAGGTGAAGCAAGCAACGTTATCAATAGCAACGTGCATACTAACTTTTTCATGCTATATCCTCCTTAACAATTTACGAATGTGATTTTATTTCCGGCGTCTTTCAAGAACTTCATGAAGTCCTCATAGCTAAGCCATACTGTAGCAGTATTGATATTTGGGTGAAAACCTAACAAGGGTTGATTAACTATGCTCTCGTCCAACACAACTTCAACGTCATGATTTACGTTATTGATTAAACCGAACGGCGACACGGAGCCCTTTGTGAGCCCCAAGTGTTTCTTGAGTCTTTCTTCTGAAGCAAAGCTTAAATGAGTGGCGTTAATTTGTTCCTGAAGCTTTTTTATGTCAGTGTGTTTAGCGCCATCGTGAATGACAAGATAGTGTTTTTTTCCGTTAGCATTCCTCAAAAATAAATTCACCGGCAACATTCCGCGCTTATTAATTCCAAATTTTATTACGTCCTCAATCGTAAAGGCTGCCTCATGTTCATCAAGTTCGTATTTTATTTCCAGTGAGTCAAGTTTGTTTAACACGTCTTGCATTTGTGAATCTCCCTTAATTTTACGTATGTGTAATAAAATATAGCAGACATTAAGATTTTGTGTAAAGGAGAAATATTTACGAATGCCTGAAGAACTTTTTAGCGCAGAAGAAAATGAAGTCGTGCGTCAGCGTAAGGAGAAATTATTGCGTCTGAAATCAGAAGAAGGCTATGACCCTTATGTGAACGAAACTTGGGACAGAGAAACGACGCTTGAGGAAATCCGCAGCAAGTTCGATTACCTTCAGCCAGAACAAGAAGCTAAAGAGAACGTCATCAAGACCGCCGGAAGAGTCATGACCATACGCAGACAGGGTAAAGCAACGTTTGCTGACTTGGCCGACGAGACTTCACGAATGCAATTATATTTCCAGCTTAATTCAGTTGGCGAGAAAGAGTACGACTTCTTGAAAAAGTGGGTTGACACTGGTGACTGGATTGGAATTGTTGGCTATCCATGTAGGACAAGACGCGGAGAACTCACGATACTCGTAACTGAATACAAACTCTTAAGCAAAGCTATTCGCCCGCTCCCGGAAAAATGGCACGGACTCACAGATACAGAGATTCGTTACAGACAACGCTATTTGGATTTAATCGCTAATCCCGACAATCGCGAAGTATTCAGAAAACGTTCAAAGATTATCACATCGTTCAGGGAGACTCTTGAATCTCATGGCACGCTTGAAGTTGAGACGCCTATTTTGTCAGTGTTGGCAGGTGGCGCAAACGCTAGACCGTTCAAAACTTTCCATAACGCCCTCGGAATTGATATGTATATGCGTATAGCCGTTGAGCTTTACTTAAAGCGCTTAGTCGTCGGAATGATGGGCAGAGTCTACGAGATCGGACGCAATTTCCGTAATGAAGGCATGGACCCAATGCACAACCCTGAATTTACTATGATGGAAGTATATTGGCCATATTGCAATTACGTTGACATGATGAACTTGGCCGAGGAATTAATACGAAACGCCGCAAAAGCTATAGGCACTCTCGAAATTGAATGGAACGGGACAAAGCTTGACCTCTCTAAACCTTTCAAGAAGATCACGATGCGTGAAGCCGTTAAGGAATACGCGGGAGTTGACTTTGACGCGATTAAATCCGACGAAGAAGCTAGAGCCATTGCACGCGATAAAGGCTTGGGGAATGAAATGACGGGGCACGAAAGCAAGTTCGCAGTGTTGAATCTCATGTTCGAAGCGTTCGGTGAGGAAAAATTAATTGAGCCTACATTCTTACTTGGCCACCCAACGGAAATTTCCCCGCTCTCAAAACGCGACCCCGAAAATCCAGATTACACTCACAGATTCGAGTTATTCATGTATGGTAAGGAAGTTGCTAATGCTTTCAGCGAGTTAAACGACCCAATCGACCAGCGCGAAAGATTCGAGGACCAGGCACGCAAAAAAGCTGAAGGAGACGACGAAGCACACGTATTTGACGAGGACTTCATCAACGCCATTGAAGCAGGCTTGCCACCCACTGGAGGAATGGGAATTGGTATGGATAGAATCGTTATGTTCTTGACTGGCGCGCGCTCAATCAGGGACGTAATCTTATTCCCGACTATGAGACCAAAAGCGTAATTCACCATGGAAAATTTTTCTGCCCGGATCAATGAGCTTTACGAGTTAATAAAGTATCACGCCGGGCTTTATTACAATGACGATAACCCAGAAATTTCTGACGCTGAATATGACTCGCTCGTACGTGAACTCAATCAGCTTGAACAGGAACACCCGGAACTGGCCCGCAAAGATTTCTTGACTCATAACGTTGGAGGCCAAGTCAGCAATTTATTCGCAAAAGTTGAGCATAAAGTCCCTATGTTGTCGCTTGATAACGTGTTTGATTCTGATGAACTCACAAATTTTTTCACGCGCATAAATCGTACTCAAGGTTTCACTTGCGAAATGAAGATAGACGGCTTGGCAGTATCATTGATTTACGAGGACGGAATCTTTGTCAGGGGCGCAACTCGTGGCAATGGTCACACTGGCGAGGACGTTACAGCAAATTTGATGCTTGTAGATTCTTTTCCCAAAAAATTAATCAATGCTCCAGAAGGAAGAATCGAAGTGCGTGGAGAAGTCCTTATGAGTCACAAACGCTTCAACACTGTCAACAAAATCCGTGAAGAACGTGGGGAAACTCCTTTTGCTAATCCAAGAAACGCCGCCGCCGGAACTCTACGACAATCAGAGAAGAATAATCACGTGACAAAAGAACGTGGGCTTGATATATTCCTGTACTACCTCGTTGACGCTGAAAAATTCGGCATAACTCGACAACAGGACGCTTTAACTTGGTTACGAGATAGAGGCTTGCCTGTTCAATCAGCTTGGGAGTACTGCGAAGATTTAGAGGCCGTGAAAAATTTCATAGCTCACTGGGAAAATGAACGCTACAAACTCGATTATGTTACTGATGGCGTAGTTATAAAGCTTGATGACCTTACTCAATGGCACAAGATCGGCGCAACTTCTCACGCTCCACGCTGGGCAGTAGCTTACAAGTATCCTCCTGAAGAAGCTCTCACGAAAATTCTCGAGATAAAAATTTCAGTTGGCCGTACAGGAATATTAACCCCCGTTGCGATTCTTGAACCAGTCAGACTAGCCGGGACTCAAGTTCAACGCGCAGGACTTCATAACGCTGACGAAATAGCCCGCAAAGATATAAGAGTTGGAGACGTTGTAAGAGTTCGTAAAGCCGCAGAAATTATCCCGGAAGTTATCGGAGTCGACATAAGCAAGAGAACAGGAGCTGAAGAAGTTTTCGCAATGCCTCAAAATTGTCCAGCCTGTGGTTCTGAAATTGTTAGATTGCCTGATGAAGTTGCTTATCGTTGTCCTAATCGTGCCTCGTGTCCTGCCCAGCTTAAAGAGAGCATAAAATATTTTGCCTCACGTGACGGAATGAACATCAAAGGCTTTGGCAATAGGTTAGCATCGAATCTAGTTACCTCAGGAAAAGTTAAGATATTGAGCGATATTTATTACCTACAATATGAGGACTGGATCACGCTTGATAAAGTTCGCGATAAGATGGCTAATTTCATACTATCAGAACTTGAGGCCTCAAAAAATCGTCCGTTCGTGAATCTCCTTACGGCCCTAGGGATTCGTGAGGTTGGTAAAAACGCCGCGGCCTTATTGGTTGAGCATTTCCACGACATTGACTCAATTATCAGCGCTTCCAAAACAGATATTACATCAATCGAAACTATTGGCGAAACTATTGCTGATTCATTGCACGAATTTTTCAGGAACGAGGAAAATTTACACCTCATTGATAACTTCAAAGTACTTGGCCTCAAAATGAGCGACGAAAATATTGAACCTATAAGCGGAGAACTTGACGGTAAAATTTTTGTCTTCACAGGAACTCTTTCATCAATGACTCGTAACGAAGCGGGCGAAAGAGTCAAAGCTCTTGGTGCAAAAGTTTCAAATAATGTAAGTTCAAAAACTAGTTATCTTGTCGCAGGAGATAGGCCAGGTTCAAAATTCGACAGAGCGATCAAGTTGGGAACGAGGATTCTTGACGAACGAGAATTTCTGGATATGCTCAAATAAATTTCAAACCAAATCACACTTAATCATTTAGAAATCAGCTATTTACTCATAGAGATTTATTGCAGTGGAGAAATTTTTTCTTTACAATTACTTTACCCAAATTTTTACCAATTGCAAAGGAGTTGTTGGGAATCAAATTATGAGCAGAAAATTTTTGTTGTTGTTTATAATCGTGTGTTTTGCTACTCCTTCATTTGCCGGAGTTAGGACTAACAAGGGCGTTCACAACATTGATGACGCTGTTGGCCAAGTTGTAATCAAGGACGGGCAGAAAGCTACGGCACGCGAGGAAGCAAAGCGCTTGGCATATCGTGACGCAATCGAAAAAGCCATGGGCGCGAGTGTCGCAGGCATTGATCAAATGGAAGGCTACAGTTCCATACGTGACAGACTCGTTTCCAATGCTAATGGACTTGTCAAAAATTTCAAGATTACTAACGAATCTATTGAGGGCGATACTCTCACGATCACAGGCTCTTGTCAGGTCAGTGAAAGGAGTCTTGATGGTTTCCTTGGCCCGGAAGTTATCTCTATGCTTGGTAATCCAAGAGTAATGATTCTTGCTGATAAGGATAGCGAGAAGAACGCAGGCTTGATTGAGAACGAGTTAGGCAAAATTTTTGAGAAGGCCGGATATTTGATCGTTGATGCTGATCAGGCAAAGACGTTAATTGCACTTGACCCACAGAAGGCTTTTAGTGATCCCGAAATGCTTGAAGGTGCCGCCAAAACTATCAAGGCCGATATTATCGTCATTGGAAAAGCTACGGGCGGTTCGAGCTCGTTCAATCGTTATGGCGTGAAAATCTACAACGTAAGCGCTTCAGCACAGGTTAAAGCAGTATTAACTAAGACAGCGTATCGAATTAGCTCACAGACAGTTTCAGCAGGCAAGAAAAACTCCTTACAGGGTGGTGTAAGTGTTTTTTTGGCCAGTTGTCTTGATAGAGCTGCTGAAGAGATTATCTACAAGATAGCTTATAACCTTGCGTCGGCTGGCTCAGCTCTTGGCGGTATCACTGTCAATATCAAAATCGCTAATGCCTCCTTCAAAGAGGTTGAGGAAATCGAAGAGAAGCTCCGCGAATTTGCTGGAGGAAACGGCCATTTATTTGAACGAAGCTACGAGAACGGTATGCTTGAAATTGACCTTGTATCCGGGAAAACTGCTCGCAATGTAGCATCATTCTTATCTGATTTCACAAACGTTGAGGGCCTGACAGCGCAAACTATTAACGCAAGAATGATAAGAACCGCGGCTGCTCCGATCGTGGAAACAGTGGGCGAAAGCAAAACAATTAATATCCGTATCGAAAATATCTCTGACTTTGAATCGGCTATCCCCGTAGAGAATCTTTTACGTGATTTTATTGGGGCAACGGGTGAAGTGAAAAGCATGTTTGAGGGGACAGCACTCGAAGTAACAATAACGTATGCACCAGGCGCAAAAGACACTAAGAGCGCTCAAGCTATAGCTATGTTCCTACAAAAGAATGATATTCGTATTGATAAAGTTCAGGACGACTCGATCACAGCGTGGAGACAGCCTAAGGGTTGGTTTAATTTCTAAGGAGGAATGTTATTTATGCGAAAAATTTTTGCGGTGTTGTTAATTTTTGTGGTGTTGATGTCATGCACTGCCGAAGCGGCCAAGAAAAAATCAAAAAGCTCTTCATCAAGCAAAAGTTCAGCCGTAACGACTGCCCCTGATTCAGTTTTACCAAAGAGAGGCGATATTGCAATACTTGTTGAAGGTGATGAAGAACAGTTTGTAAAGTTAGCCGAGAGCAAAATAATTGACTCACTAATAAGTCACGGTTATAGAGTCGTTGACGAAGCCAAAATGAAGCAAGCAAAACTCGCAGCCACAAGAGCTCAAGCAGCAAGATACGCAATGCAGGGAAATGTTGCGGCCATACTAAAACTCAATCATCATTACAGTTGTGCAGCTACGGTAATTGCTAGAGTCCAAGTCGCTCAACCCGTTCAAAACCAGTTCAGTTTATATACAGGAAATGCAACCGCAGCGATCATAGCAGTAACATCAAACGGAACTAAGCTTGGTGGCAAAACTTCATTGAGTAAACAGGTTGCTTACACTGAATATGAGACACAAGTAAAATCACTCGAAGCTGCTGTTGAAGAGGGTATGCAGCAACTATATTAAGGGGAGGAAATTTTTCATGCGCAAAATTTTTGTAGGTATCGTCATTGTATTGTTGCTATCAATGGTAGGGAGTGCATTTGCTCTTCCAAGACTGGCCGTTCGTAAGTTTGAGGATAAGTCAGAAGAGGGCAAAGCTCCAGCCGGTGCGATCATGAACATGATGGTCACAGAACTAAGCAAAGCAAAAATCTTCAACCTGGTCGAACGCGAAAACCTGAACTACATAGCGGATGAAATAGCCCTTGGTCAATCAGGCCTCATGGATCCGTCAACAGCTCCAGCAGTCGGCAAAGTCAAAGGTGCTCAATATTCCATGGACGGCGCTATCACAATGTACTATTACGATGAGAATGGCAAAGGAATATTAGTCCCGGTTATCGGTGGCGCCACACAGAAAAAGACAGCCTATGTAGTGCTTGACATAAAGATAATTGATAACTCAACAAGTGAAATAGTTTACGCTGAAAGCCAAGTTGGAACAGCTAAAAGAGCCATGAAGGGAGCGATCGGAGGTTACAAGGGCTTCTATATTGGTGCCTATAAGAAAGAGACTGGCGGAATTTTGGCAGAAGCAACACGTCAGGCGGTAATGAAACACGTAAATGCAATAAATGCTGAAGATTGGGAGTAACTCACGAATGAAACGATCCATATTATTAGCATTCATATTTGTGTTCTTGTTCACGTTGGAGGCAAATGCAGCAAGTAATAAAATTCGTTTGGGCGTGATGAAATTTCTTGGACGAGCCGAAGGAGTTTCAGACGAGCAAGCCGCCGCAGTTGGTGATGTTTTCGCGAGAATGTTGACTAGTTCAAAAACTATATCAGTTATCGAACGAGATCAACTCGACGCAATAGCTTCAGAACATAAATTAGCGTTATCAGGAGTAGTTACTGATGATACAGCCGTTCAGATCGGAAAAATAGCAGGCTGTCAATATATGCTTCTCGGAGCCGTAACTAACCTTGCCAAGAATCAATCCTCAACAAACGTGTGGATGTTCGGAACCAGCAAAAACACCGCGATCGCTACGATTGATGTCAGAGTCGTTGACGTTGAAACTAGCGAAGTAAAACTATCACTATCTGAATCTGGCTCAAGCTCTCAAAAAGGTACTGTGTTCAATTTTTATGGCATGACCAACGAGAAATTACAGCTTGAAGGCATGGAAGCAGGAGCTATAGCTGACGCGGCCTCACGTTTAGGCTTGAAAGTTCGTGAAGCTTTGACTGGCGAATATGCACAGGTTATTGAAGCTGGAAGCAAAGAAATTACTTTAAGCATAGGAGCAACTAGTGGCGCACAAATCGGCAAATTCTTTAGAGTCTATGTTGACGGCGCAGAAATTTTTGATGGTAATGGAAATTCACTTGGCCATAAGATGAACGATATAGCGGCAGTGAAAATTGTTGATGTTCAACACGATTTTAGCCTTGCTGAAGCTATCGACAAAACCACCGGAAATATAAGCTTGATTCATAAGGGCGACAAAATTTATCCGATTACTCCCGAAGAACTTCATAGCCTCGTTAAGCGCAAAGTATTCCCAAAATCCAGAGTTAAGCAGACAACAAGGGATCCAGAGCTTGAAAACTTCCTGAAAGGCACGAGGAAAAAATAATGGATTATTTAATAGCTATATACACGGGCAAAAAACTTTTCACGCTGACTTTGAAGCCCGGCATTACAGCTACAGTTGGAGACTCCCTGACAGATACAATCGTAATGGAACGTTCTGGTCTTGGGAGTTCTTATTTGACTCTGACTTGTGAGCAAGGCGGCGTGAAAATTCATTCGCGAAAAAACATGAAATACGAAGGTCAAGAAACGTCTAATCGTGTATTTTCGTCCGGGGACGTCGTAGCAATAACCGAGATTGTAACTCTTGCAATTTTTGACAGTCATAATAAATTATCGGGCTCGTTAAATTTGCGTGAGTTCGATGAATTACAATTAGGGCGTTCCTTCAACAGTAACGATATTTGCTTGAGATACCCAAACGTCTCTTCAGTCCATGCGGCGTTGGAAAGAATCGACTCTCATTGGCACGTCAAAGATCTTAACAGCAGAAACGGAACTTTCGTAAACGGTCAGCTTGTTGAACCTGGTCAATCGGTCATTGCTGAAGAAGTAAACGTATTCATCGGCGGCTTCATGTTCTATATCCAGAATGACACGCTGCAATTTTCAAACACGCCTGGTGAAGTCGAATTTCAACCTGACTTAATGTCGGAATTTATTCAGAATACCAAGCCTGTTCAAAAGCGTTATCCGTTCTTCCAGAAATCTCCGCGCCTACGACCTCGCACAGAAAAGCTTGAATTCGAGATAATGTCACCTCCAAACGCTGGCAATAAACCTCAAATTTCGTGGCTATCTCTCTTGTTGCCTCCGTTCCTTATGGTTGTGGTAATGTCCTCTGTAGCGATCATGATGAAGAATTACACCATGTTGATGTTCTCTGTCCCGATGTCGTTAATGAGCGTAGTAGTCACTATTGTGAACAACAAATCTAACTTGAAAAAATGGCAGAAGACAAACGGGCTAGCCTTGGAAAAATATCAGGAGCATTTAATCAAACGTGAACAGGAAATAACGAAGGCTGAGGGCGAATATATTTCATCGTTATCGTTAATAAGTCCTGGTGTTCATGAATGTATAGCAATAGCTGAAAATGTTAATCGCCGCTTATGGGAACGAACTAACAAGGACAGCGATTTCCTTAGTGTTAGGCTTGGGACTGGCGAAATAGAATCAAACGTCAAAATCAGAATACCCCGCGCTCAACTTCAGATCGAAGAGAACGTGAGCATAAAGCAGGCCGAAGAACTTCAAGAAAGGCATGTGAAATTAACTGGTGTTCCTGTATGTCATTCGTTCTTGTCGTCTCCGATAACTGGATTAGCTGGACGTCCTGAACACGTAAGACAAATAGCAGGGCGAATAATTCTGGATATAGCCACTCATCATTCATATGAGGACGTAAAAATTGTTTGTGTATATCCTGAAGAAGAAAGCAAAGAGTGGGAATGGATTAAATGGCTTCCGCATGTATGGAACGCTGCCAGAACAAAACGATATATAGCCTGCACTCGTGAGGACTCTAGGACAATGCTTAGGGAAATTGGCGAGACTCTGAAAATTCGTCGTCGTGATAATTCCGGAAATAGTAGAGAAGACGTTGCTCCAGCTATGCCATTTTATTTCTTGCTTCTTGCTGATAGATATTTGGTCGAGAGCAGTGGTGAACAATTTTTGCCGGAAAGTTCAAGCCTAGGTTTTGCCACGTTGTATGCTTATGGTGATATAGGCGCACTTCCTGGAGAGTGTCAGACGGTCATAACTTGCGATAATCCAGCCTGTGTACAAAATACTACGCCTGAAGCAAAGAATCGTAACGTATTCTTCATGCCCGACAAAATTACAGTCTCTCAACTTGATAAATTTGCTCGTGCTTTAGCTCCTGTGAGATTATTGCAGAGTGGCAAGGGGGATTCTTGGCCGAAGAGTATTTCATTCTTGCAGGGGTTCCACGTTAGAACTGTTGAAGAGTTGAAAGTATTAGAGCGCTGGCAAAAAAGTTGGTCCCCGAAGAGTCTCGCAGCCCCAATCGGAGTCAAAGCTAATGGTGATACGTTCTCATTCGATATTTACGAGAAAGCAATGGGTCCCCATGGAATCACAGCAGGAACTTCAGGAAGTGGAAAAAGTGAAATGCTTACAACTTGGCTTTTATCAATGGCGTTAAATTTCTCTCCTGATGACTTGAATCTCGCGTTGATAGAATTTAAGGGTAACGACCTCTCTAATATTCTCAAGCCTTTACCTCATATTGCCGGAGTCGTCAGCAACATGAATGACCCTTCAACGATAGCACGTTGCATAAAATCTCTTGAAGGTGAAAAAGCTCGCCGCATGAAAATTTTTGAGGAAGCCACATGGTTATCAACAAAATCAATCTCGGCTTATCAGACTTATCAGAAGGAACACGTAGGAGTTGAACCACTGCCGTATTTGTTGATAGTCGTTGACGAGTTTGCAGAGTTCGCCACACAATACCCTGAATACTCGAATGACTTCATTAACTCAATAGCTAGAGTCGGTCGTTCAATCGGAATGTATATCGTGTTGACAATGCAATCTCCACAAGGAGTCGTTAAAGGTCAGGTAAGCTCTAACACAAAATTCCGTATCTGCCTTAAAACTGCAAACGCTTCAGAAAGTAAAGAAATACTTGGTACCAATGACGCTTTCGGAATTTCTGCTCCAGGCCGCGCGATAATCAAAGTAGGAAATAATGAGGTATATGAACAAGTCCAAACTTTCTACGCCAAGGCACCTTATAACCCGGCCTCAACAAAGAAAGGCCCAACAACTGAGATTAATATCGTTGAGCTTAACGGAAAACGAACACGCCCGGTAAATTATGACAAGACGGTCAAGGCAACCCGAGACGCTTTAAGCGAAGGTAACGCAATCGTAAATAACATAATCGAAACAGCGAAAAACAATACAATCTCATGGGCTCGTCACGTATGGTTGGATCCGTTGCCTCCTCATCCGATAGATCCAACTAAGTCAAATAGTCCGTTACAATGGCTGTACCTTAATGATTTGGTTCAAGATAGACTAGCTTTCCAAGACGGCCAATGGACTGCAAAAAATTCTGGCATGTCTGCAATCGTAGGAATGATTGACGATCCTGCACAGCAAGCTCAATATCCGTTCGTTCTGGACTTTGCTAATGATGGTCATCAGGTAGTCTACGGTGCGCCTTCTTCAGGCAAGACGACGTTTATACAGACCACGTTGTTATCAGTTGCTTTGACATATACTCCCGAACAAGTGCATTTCTTGATATTCGATTACGGAAACGCAGGCTTGAAAATTTTCGATAACTTGCCGCACACGTTATTAATCACAGGCCCAGGCGACAAGGAAAATATCACAAAGGCCAAGGATTTCATAGAAGGGGAAATAAATTCACGAAAAGCTTTGTTTGCCTCAAATGATGTCGGTGATCTCGAAGCCTATCGTGAAGTATCCGGTAAAACTTTGCCTATAGTAATCATCACAGTTGACAATGTAACTTCACTTTACAATAACAATCCCGAATTAATGGACTTGTTGAGCCAGTTAGCACGAGAAGGCGGAAGTCTTGGTTTATATTTGCTCCTGTCAAATACGAGTACCAGCAACATGTTCAAAGTTACGTCATATGTGAAATCTAGCCATACTCTTCAAATGACCGATAAATCAGATTACAAAGCCATTCTTAGCGGAAAGACTAAGACAGAACCAGGAAGCTATTCAGGCCGAGGCTTGACCACAGAATTTATGCTTGAGTTCCAGACAGCTCTATGTGTCAATGGAGAAACGCCTGGTGAACGTGTGAAGATACTTCGTGAGTTATGCAAGTCAATGTCAGATAACTGGACCGGCAAAAAAGCGTCGATTGACTCAGCAGAAGCAGAACCGGTAGAAATAGGCGATCTTGAATCCAATAGCGATTATGTACAGATCGGAATGAACAAACAAACTCGTCAACCAGTGGAATTTTCATTCAACAAAATGGGCGGTTGTATCATCACCGGGACTGATGGCGGAGGTAAGTCGAATGTGTTAGGACTGATAGCTAGGACCTTGGCCAAGGACGAGAAAACGAAGCTTTATATCTATGAGGATAAGCCATTCCTGGAAAATCTGTGCAAGGGCGCTAAGGTAGTTCATGACGGCAAAGGAACTGACGAGATCATGATAGAGCTTGAACAGGCTTTTAATGAACGTGATGACGAGAGCGAGGGCCGTATTGTTTTGTGCGTTGACAACTTCTTAAAATTCTACGAGGATATGTCAGAGGACAGCGCGAAAATCCTTAACGCAATTACAGAAGGTGGAGCTGACAGAGGAATTTACACGTACATTACATTTGATTCTAAGGGCTTGGCCAAGACTTATACTTACAGGGTGAAATCATTTGCGAATTGCCTTGTGAACGAGAATGCTATAGTGGTTGGCGGAAATTTAGCAAGTTATCTACCGTTGCAGAGTCTTCATTCTGGTGAAAATTTGACGTTTGCTAAATATGAGGGCTGCATTATTTTATATTCAGCACGAATAATTCCGGGGAAGGACGCTGATAAAGTTGCGTGGATTTTGGAACAGTTACAAGGGGCTGCGAATCGTGAAGCGCGTTTTGTTGCGTCATTGGCTTTGTGCGTGCCTGAAGAGTTCACGTTGATAACTAGAGGCTATTGCTACGGACATATTGCGGACTCCCCACGAGGCTATAATGGCTTCGGCTATGACCCTATATTTATTCCTAATGGCTACGATGAGAGCTTTGCTGAATTAGGCAACGAAATCAAGAATAAAATCTCACACAGAACTAACGCTTTCAAAAAACTTTCCACAATCATAAATAAATAGCAGGCCCTGTTATTGCGCAAGACCTGCCGTAAATTTTTCTTTCCTCAACGATTATTCCTCGTCCATTCCGTCCTCGTAGAACTCTCCGAATAACGCCTGAAGTGAAGGCATATCTTCCATGATTGGACGTGCTACCCAAGTTGTGTTCATGTAGTGCTTGAGTGTGATGTTCTCGCTGACGATGTTTCCGCCCCATGTGCCGCAGCCCATTGAGTTTGTAGGAGGCATTCCGTTTGTTGCGCTTCCAGCGTTGCCGCGGTTGTTCGGTTGACGGATCATGCAGCGTGATACAGGCGCACACATTCCAAGACGATGAATATGATCATCATCAAATGAGTAAAGCCCGCATGAATGTCCCTTGCCGCCAGCCTTATCGAAAATTTCCTGCATGATGTCAAGAGCAGTCTGGAACTCTCCACCATACTTGAAGAGCGTTAAGAGCGTCGTTAATTTCTCGGTGCTGAAGAAGTGTTCTTTGCCTATGCACTTCTTAATGTCGTCAGCGTTGTTGATCGTGAAGCCCTCTTTCTGGCCGTTGTTCGGTACAGCGATGAATTTATACTTCGCGTCAATCTCAAAGCCTGCTGCTTTTGCCAACGCCTGCGGGGAAACTGCAACTGTGTCAGGAAGTCTGTGCCCGTTCTCGTCCCACATAACCTTCTTGATAGCCTCGGCCTGCTCCCATGTAGGAATATACGCGCCCTCTTTTACGAGTCCTTCAACGAAATCATCATAGACGCTCTCATGTACGATCAAGTTTCCGTCGCATGAACAGCCTGATCCGAAGTCGGAGCACTTTGAAATTCTTGTATTCATTGCTGCCTCGTAAGCACGTTCTTTTGTGTTTGCAGTGTTGTCTACGATTACCGTTGAGTTTCCTGCGCCTGAACCATAAGCCGGTACTCCTGAAGAATAAGCTGACCTTACCATTGGACGGCCGCCAGTAGCGATTACCATATCAACCATCTTCATTAATTCCTGCGTAAGAGAAATGCTCGGTTCCTCAATTGCCTGAATTATGTCAGCGGGTGCGCCCTCACGAACAAGAACGTCACGAATGATATTAACGGTCTTGCATGTAACTTTCTTTGCTCTTGGGTGTGGTGAGCAGATGAGAACGTCGCGAGCCTTTACAGCGTAGATAGCTTGGCCGGCAGGAGTTACACAGGGGTTAGTTGTTGGGACTAACGTAGCGATTACACCGACGGGCTTAGCATATTTCACGAGGCCTTTTGCGGGATCCATTTCGATAATGCCAACGCTCTTCTGACGTAAACAATCACGAAGGATCAACTTCAGCTTGTTGCGTTTGTTGCGTTTTGTTACTTTGTCGCCGAGTCTTGTTTCGTCAACTGCTTCGTCGCAGATCGGTCCCCAAACTTTCAGCGGGTAAAGTGCTGCACAGATTGCTCGGCAAAGATGGTCGACTCTCTCCTGATCATATGTTGCGATGACTTCAGCAGCGGCCTTGGCCTTCTTCACCATTTCTTCAAGCATTGCGATTTCTTCAGGTGTTACTTCATGATGTGCCATTGTAAAAAATTTATCTCCCTTCAATAATTATTTCGTGATATGTGATTTTGCGTGACTTGGTGGTACGTACTTGCCATTCTCTTTCTTGACGAGCTTACCTTCTGCCACGAGTTCGCTAGGCGTATAAATGTCGTTGATGTTCCAGCAACCAGGAGTCGGCACTGCGATATTCTCCATAATAGCTTCAACCAAGAACGGACGTCCGGCCTTATTTGCTTCCATAGCTTTTGCGAGCGCAGGGGCTAATTCATCGGCTGAGTTCACGCGGATAGCTTCAACTCCATAACCTTGTGCAACTGCGGCCCAGTTCGGGGAATATACAGCTCCGTCGGGTGTCTTAAACTCTGTGCCAAATTTCGTTTTGTAGTTCGCGTTCTCAAGTCCTGCGATCGTTCCGAATGCACAGTTGTTCATTACTACCCATGTACAAGCGATACCCTGTTCAACCGCTGTAGCCATACATGTAGGATTGACTCCGAAGCCGCCGTCGCCGATAAGAGCCACACAAACTTTGTCAGGAGCTGCAACTTTTCCGCCGAGTACTGCCGACGCACCGAAGCCCATTGTTGCTAAGCCTGATGAGTGATGAACAGTTCCCGGGATTGTAATATCAAATTGTTGTGCTACACCGTTCTTGTTCCAGCCTACGTCGGTGAAGATTAATGCGTCTTCAGGAATTGCGGCTTTGAGGTCTTTGAGAATCCTTTGCGGAGTCATCGGGAAGCGTGAGTCATTCGAGATAGCTACGTTGGAAGCTTTGAAGTCTGCTTTTGCTTTTGCGATCTTCTCACGTAAACCAGCGCGTTTGATTCCATCCGGGCAAATCTTTTTGGCTTCGTCAAGAATCTGTGCAAGGGCGAGTTTCAAATCTGCAACTGCTCCGATCTCTACAGGATAGTTACGGCCAATCTCTGACGGGTCAATGTCAATCTGTAAGAATTTCGTCACGGAAGGATCGAATGTTACTCCCTGATACCAGCTTGATGAATCTGCTTCAGCGAATCTCGTTCCAAGTGCAAGAATTACATCAGCGTTCAACGTGAACTCATGAGTGTGAGCAAGTCCCCAGAAACCTGTTTGACCGATCATTAATGGGTGAAGATCGCTTACGCAACCTTGTCCCATAAGCGTACGTGAGATAGGAATGTCAAGGAACTCAGCCAACGCTGCCAACTCGTTTGACGCTTGAGCAAGCAATATACCGCCGCCAGCATGAATTACAGGAGCTTTAGCCTCAACAAGTTTTTTCGCGATCGCCTTAGCTGCTGAAGGATCCAACGCGGGCTTACAAGTTACGTGTGAATCATTGTATGTGCGTGCGAATAAATCTTCCTCAATCTCGCGTGACCAAATATCCATAGGCATATCAATCAACACTGGGCCAGGACGTCCTGACTCGGCTAGTCTGAAAGCTTTGTCAAGAATATCGGGCAATGCTTCGGGATCGTCGACTCTCCAGCAACGTTTGCAAACAGGCTCAAGCAGTCTATATTGTGTAGCGTCTCCGTGCATGTTGACTTCCTGGTGAGGGTGCTTGCCGTAATAATAGCTAGGTACATCGCCGGCAAATACGACCATTGGAATTGAGTCAAAAGCTGCGTTCGCGACTCCGGTCAACACGTTTGTGATACCAGGGCCAAGGTGACACATTACGACAGAAGCCTTGTGAGTTACACGTGCATAACCATCAGCTGCTGTTGACGCGACGGCCTCATGACGGTTTGAGATATACTTGATCTTCTTGCTGCGTGAAAGAGCATCGAGCATTCCGATTACAGTGTGGCCACAAAGTCCGAAAATGTATTTTACGTCTCTGCGCTCAAGGTAATCAGTGATGAGTTCAGACACAAGTTTCTTGCTCATACGGATAATAACCTCCCTTAAAGATAAAGAATAATATAAAAATGGGTGTGAAATTTATTTATTGGAATTGCGAATAAAATAGTACAAATTCAATTTTACGTCAACGAAATAAATACTTATACGGGCCTATAAAATCATGCGGGCTTGTTGCCATATTACGCTATTGCGCGATAAATTCCCTGTAGATTTGTGCTGCGTGTTCGTCCATAATTCTCAAGAAACGTTGTTCGGGAGTGTTTAACTCTTCATCTGTCCAGCCTAGAAGATAGTTGGGGTCTTTGCCGAAAAATTTCGCGAGCTTCAACACTGTGTCTAACGATGGTTCGTCTAGTCCACGTTCATATCTGCTGATAGCAGTGCCCGATAAATCCAGCTCCACACCGAGTTCTATTTGCGTTATGTTCTTGTTTGTTCGAAGCTGTGCCAAGTTGTTGCCAAATACCGTTGAGATAAATTTTCTCTTACGTGTCATGATTAATTCCTCCAAGTCTAATTTCATAGCCCGCATGAACGGAAATGGTTTATACAAATCGCGTAAAGCTTTCATAAATTTGCGTAACGCTCAAACACTAAGAAAGCTATCTGCATATAATGCCTATAAGTCATTCGGTAAGAAATACAAGAAAGGGTTGGTTAAATTGCTTAAAAACTGGAAATGCTCTGTGCGTGGTCAATTTTTGGTTATAGCCATATCACTATTTATTATGACGACGATTTTGGGGCTTAGCGCGTATCTGAACACACAAGGCTATTATGGGGCAAATTTCAAAGTTATAGCAGATGGAAAGCTGAAAATTTCTGTTACTGGCGAGAAACATGAAGATGAGCCTATAATTCCCGGGGAAATGATTGATCTCGATGTTGTAGTCAAAAACGAAAGTCCTATCGACGTATATTTATTCGCATACGTAGCTGCAGACGAAATGTTTTTCAACAAGGATCACACTCAAGAGCAGTTATACATGCATTGCTGGAATACAAGTTATGAAATCAACGAGGCTTCTATATACTATTACGGTAACGATGATGAATTGATAGCTGTAGCTCCCAATGAAGAGATTGACTTGCTTGACTCTGTTTTTGTTAATGATCCGATGAAGTATAATCTCGATTACGGTTCTGTTGAAATATTTATATACGCTATACAAACGATAGGAAGCGGTAAAGGCTATAGAACCATTAGAGATATATGGACAATTGCTAAGAGCATTTAATCATGAGAAAGCTATTTATGAATTTTATTCGTTCATTGTCAAGTATCTCGTCAATAGTTTGTGCCACATCTCTTGCGCTTCTGTTGCTTGGCATAAAACCGTTTATCATCGTTTCGTCGTCAATGGAGCCAGCTTTCACAAAAGGCAGCTTAATTCTGATTAATACTCGTACGCAACTTTCTGACGTGAGAATCGGCGATCCTATAGCATATCGAGCTGACTCGGGCATGTTGGTATTTCACAGGCTTGTTGGCAAAAATTTGCTGCAGGGTGATGCTAACAAAGACCCTCAATACGTTGAACTCACAGAGAAAAATTTTATCGGCACGGAGTTTTTCACAATCCCTCTTCTTGGTGACGAAGTCTCAAAGTTGTTGGACAATCGCGGCATTATATGGCTAATGATTCTCGTTTGCTTTGTGTGCTCGTGTTTGCCTTGGGATTCTAACAAGATTAAGAAACAGGAGGTGATTAAGAATTATGAACGATACGATTTTCTCCCAGATCCTAAAAGTTCGCGATACAGGGTTGGTTAACATGTTCGATTATATCGGCGTGCAACGTATAGCCTTCGAGAATGAATTTTACGAGCTTGTAAATTACATTGAGGAAGATAAACGCGCATATATTAACTTTATTCTTCGTGGTCCTACAAAAAGTTCTTAGTGTTATGGCCTCATGAGTAATCACGGGGCCTTTATGTTATAATCTTCAAGCTAATAAATTATTTTAAGGTGGCTTAATAAATTTTATGTCAGCACGAGAACTATGGCCTTCACAAAAAATTTCTCCCGAAGACCTCTTAAATATAGCACGAGAAGCAGCAGATAGAGCTTATGTACCTTACTCACATTTTCACGTCGGGGCAGCTATGTTATTCGAGAATGATGAAGTTATACAGTCCTGTAACGTTGAAAACGCGTCTTATGGTGTTACGATTTGTGCGGAGCGTGCGGGCGTTGTCATAATGGTTTCACAAGGTAGACGAGATCCTTTAGCTATTGCCGTTGTCGGTTCACATGAAAGCGTTGATACTTATTTCACTGAAGCTTGTCCCCCGTGCGGTGCTTGTCGTCAAGTTCTCATGGAGTTCGGAAAAGATATGCTTGTGGTTATGGCCTCAAAGACCGGCGCAAGAGTTTACGAGCTGAAAAAATTGTTGCCTCATTCATTTACGCTAGATCCGGATATTGAATAAATTCATGAAGTGCGGAACTGTCGCAATAATCGGCCGTCCTAATGTTGGCAAGTCCTCGTTAATAAATGCTCTGCTCAAGACTCATGCCGTAATAATTTCTCCCAAGCCACAGACAACCAGAAATTCAATCAGGTGTATATACAACGACGATAACGCGCAAATAATTTTCACCGACACTCCCGGCCTTTATAAAATTAGCAATGAGAAGGACAAGCTAGGAATTTTCCTGAACGATGAAATTCTTGACGCTATAGGAAGTTCTGACGCTGTGTTATGGCTGATTGACGCAGGGACAAATAAATTAAAGCCCGATGATTTCGACTTGGCCAAGAACCTTCCACGTAATATCCCAGTTATACTCGTTGCTAATAAATCCGACAAAGCTAACCCCGAACATGCCTTCAAACTTTATGGCGAACTTCACGACTTTAGCGCAAAAATTCCTGTTTCGGCTTTACACAAACGCGGGCTTGATGAATTACTCTCAATTATCATGAATTTCATTCCTGAAGGTGAGGCGATTTATGACCCAGAAATCTTAATGGACACGACGGAAAAATTTATGGCCTCCGAAATAATTCGCGAAAAGATTTTGATGTTGTTACGTGATGAAGTTCCTCATTGCGTGGCAGTTGAGATTGACGAGTACAAGAGCCCCGAAGAGTTTATAGAGCGTGCACACAGGAAATTATACATACGAGCATCATTGATAACAGAGACGACCGGGCAAAAGAAAATCGTTATAGGCGACAAAGGTAGCATGATAAAAAAGATAGGCGCGTTATCTCGTGAAGCTATCGAACAAGTTACCGGCCTACCTGTTTATCTTGAGTTGTGGGTTAAAGTTATACCAGGCTGGCGAAAAAATCACATTGCCTTAAAACGTTTGGGGTACGCATAAGAAATCACGAGGCCAAGAACAAATATACTAGAGCGAGCTTAACGTTAAAAGCTGGAGGAGACTCGTGAAATTTTCCTACGTATTAGATTCCTGCTGCTCTGCGTAATGCTTCGGCTCTGTCGGTCTTCTCCCAACCTGGCAACACTGGCAAGTCAATCCTTCCCATATGGCCATATGCTGCTAAAGCTTTGTACTGTGGTCTACGTAAATCAAGGTCACGAATTATTGCCGCTGGTCTGAAGTCAAAGTGTTCTCGCAAAAGTTTCACGATCTTATCCTCGCTAATTTTTGCTGTCCCGAATGTGTTGACGTTGAGCGAAACAGGTTCAGCCACTCCGATAGCATAGGCAACTTGAATTTGACATTCATCAGCTAATCCGGCTGCAACGATATTTTTAGCCGCGTAACGAGTCATGTATGCGCCGCTCCTGTCAACTTTCGTGGGGTCTTTTCCGGAAAATGCTCCGCCACCATGTGGTACCCAGCCGCCGTAAGTGTCAACGATAATTTTTCGCCCGGTCAATCCCGAATCAGCCATAGGGCCACCCTTTACAAAACGTCCTGTAGGATTTACGAATATTCGCGTGTTGTTGTCGATTAAATACTCTGGAATTATAGGCGTGATTACATTTTCGATTATGTCCGCACGAATCTGCTTTAACGTCGCTTCCGGGTGATGCTGTGCAGAAACTACAATTGTATCAGCGTGAACGGCCTTGCGATTCTCATAACGTAACGATACCTGCGTTTTTCCGTCCGGCCTCAAATATGCAAGTGTGCCATCTTTGCGTACCTTTGTTAATTGTCGTGCTAATGCGTGTGATAAAGCTATTGGCATTGGCATAAATTCTTTCGTCTCGTTGGTCGCGTAACCAAACATCATGCCTTGGTCGCCTGCTCCGGTTTTTGCTATGTCAGCTTCAGTTACGGAACCATTCTCGCGAACTTCGATAGCGTTATCGACTCCTTGAGCTATATCGCCTGATTGTTCATCAATAGCCGTGAGCACCGCGCAAGTATCTCCGTCAAAGCCGTATTTAGCTCTTGTATAGCCTATATCATTTACGATAGTACGAGCGATTTTAGGAATATCAACGTAAGTTTTCGTGCTTATCTCGCCTGCAACTACTACAAGCCCGGTTGATACCATGACCTCACAAGCCACGCGACCCATAGGATCGTCCTTGAGTATAGCGTCAAGAACTCCATCAGAAATTTGATCCGCAACTTTATCGGGGTGTCCTTCAGTTACTGACTCTGACGAAAAAATGAAATTGTCTGCCATTAAAATTTTGCCTCCTTACAAAAAATGTACCCTCCTGAAAGATTCAAGAGAGTACACGCAAAATTTTGCTTTATAATTCCCTCTCTCTCATCATTCAGCTTTAACTTTGCTGCCGATATTGGCACCTGATTCAAACAGGTTGTCGGGCTTCACAGGGTCGGTCCCTCTGCCTCTCTTGATGAAAGTTAGTGTATGTTAATTAATTATCTATATGCTACTTTGAATACAACTCGACTGCGAGAATCTCGTTTACGTCGATCGGAAGTTCCTCACGTAAAGGCTCACGAATCAACTTTGCGCTAAACTGTGCTTTGTCCTTCTCAATATAAGGCACGCTGAACGATACAAGGCCGTTGAAATTTGCATCGATCAATGGATTTGTGCGCGTGGCTTCTTTGAGGCTAACGACGTCATTAACACTCACGCCAAACGAAGGAATGTCAACCTTCTTGCCATTGACTAGAATATGACCATGACTCACGAGCTGGCGAGCCTGACGAATTGAACGCGCGAACCCGATTCTATAAACTATGTTATCTAATCTGCACTCTAAAGCCTTTAATAAAGCTACGCCCGTCATTTCCTGACTCTTTCTGGCGATCTCGAAATAACGCGCAAATTGTCTCTCAAGGATTCCGTAATAAGCTTTGATCTTCTGCTTCTCCATTAACTGTAGGCCATACTGTGAAACTTTCTGACCTGCTCTGGCTGCTGCGGCGGCTGCGTTCTTCTTTACGTCTGAGCGCTTCAATGCTTTTGGGTGGCCGCAAACGTTTACGCCCAAATGTCTGCATAACTTAAATCTCGGTTCTCTTCGTGTTGCCATAAGTTTTGTGAACACTCCTTATTAATTTATAGTCTATGTCAAAAACTTTTTGAGTTTAACATTAAGGCTTGATTTTGTAAAGATTTTGCATGATATTACGTTGCTTGTATAATAACCACACCCTCAAATTCTACTACACAATGGAGAAAATCATGACAGAAATTTTTAAGCCACAGTCAAAATATAAAGCGTTTATTACTTCAGTGATAATTTTCGGGCTATCGTATGGACTCTATAAAGCTATCATAGATAATTACTTGGCCGAGATCGTGAGCATGACTCAATTTGACAGAGGCGTATCAGAATTTTTCCGTGAGCTTCCGGGATTCTTGCTGGTGTTTGTTCTGGCGTTGTTGTACGAATTTTCGGCGGAGAAAATCTTTCAGGCGGGTGCAATTGTCATGTTGGCTGGAATGCTAATGCAGTCGTTAATTCCTCCTCAAAGATTGCTTGTAACCCTTGCTATATTCATTTACTCGTTGGGTGAACACATGCAGTTCGGAATGAGGAGCACTATAGCACTTGAGTATTCAGAGTCAGGGCACGGAGGAGCAGCACTAGGCGCGCAAAATTCTGCGTATCAGTTTGGGACGTTGGCCGGGTATATCGTCGTGGCTGTAACGTTTTTCTTCTTGGGCAGCAAAATGAATCTTTACCGTTATATTTTCATAGCGTCGTCGTTGATAATAATCTGCGGCTTCACAATCTCGTTACGAATGAATGCTCACAGCAAATACGATAACAATCTCATAAGCAGATTCTATTTCCGGAAGAAGTACACGAAATTTTACATGCTCGAAATATTTTACGGGGCTCGCAAGCAAGTATTCTTTACGTTCGGGCCATACCTACTCGTATTATTTTACGGGGCCGGGGCAATGGCTATAAGTATCCTGTTTGCGTTATCGTCTATAGCGTCATTTATCTGTTCACCAATCGTAGGCCGAATAATTGACAAGCTTGGCTACAAGGTCGTAATGGTTGCTGACACTTTGATACTTGTGATAGTTTGCTTCTTCTATGGATTTGCCCATCACATGTTCTCAATGAACGTTGCGTTTATAGTTTGTTGCGTGAATTATATTCTCGATGCTGTTATCTCTCTTGCGTCAATGGCTTCAAATGTTTACGTGCAAGATATTTCGGATACGCCTGAAGAAGTTCGTGCGACCATCTCAACCGGAGTATCAGTCAATCATTTAATCACGATACTAATAGCATTATTCGGGGGCTGGATCTGGCAAGTAATGGGCATAGAGACTCTTTTCATGTTATCGGCGTTCTTCGGACTCTGCAACAGTGCTTATGCTGCTAGTATAAAAGTTGAACACAAAAAATCTGATTTACCTGTATAATTAACCAATTCCAAATTTTCAAGAATTAAACTTTAATGCAGGAGGGTAATTTAATGGATTACGCAAAAGAATCATTAAGGCTTCACGAGCAATGGAAAGGCAAAATCGAAGTCATTGCAACCGTACCAGTAGCAACAAAAGACGATTTGTCACTCGCTTATACCCCCGGAGTAGCTGAACCATGTCTTGCGATTCAGAAGGACGTCGGCAGAAGCTATGACTTAACGCGCAGGCACAATCTTTGCTTGGTCGTAACTGATGGAAGCGCAGTCCTTGGTCTCGGAGATATTGGGCCAGAAGCTGGTATGCCAGTCATGGAAGGCAAGTGCGTATTATTCAAGGCATTCGGAGGAGTTGACGCTTTCCCGCTCTGTGTGAAGACGAAGGACGTTGACGAATTTGTGAACACCGTCTATAACATTTCAGGCTCATTCGGAGGAATCAACCTTGAGGATATAGCCGCCCCACGCTGCTTTGAGATCGAACGCAAACTCAAGGAACGCTGCGACATTCCAATTTTCCACGATGACCAACACGGAACAGCCGTTATTACTCTTGCAGGGTTGATTAACGCGTTGAAAGTCGTTGACAAGAAAATGGAGGACATCAAAATCGCCGTCAATGGTGCAGGAGCCGCCGCAATCGCTATCACGAAATTATTAATATCAGCCGGAGCAAAGAACGTTACACTTTGTGACCGTACAGGAATCGTTTACAAGGGTCGCGAGAAGGGCATGAACTGGATCAAAAACGAAATGGCCGAAATCACTAACCCCGAAGGCATCAAAGGCACGTTAGCTGATTCGATGAAGGGCGCCGACGTTTTCGTGGGAGTATCTGCTCCTGGTTCAGTTACACAAGACATGGTGCGCTCAATGGCTAGAGATCCGATTATATTCGCATGTGCTAACCCGACACCAGAAATTTTCCCTGATGAAGCAAAAGCTGCCGGCGCAAAAGTTATCTCAACAGGACGAAGCGATTTCCCCAACCAAATTAACAACGTTCTCGCATTCCCTGGAATATTTAGAGGCACGTTTGACGTAAGAGCAAGCGACATTAACGAGGCTATGAAGGTAGCGGCTTCACATGCGTTGGCTGAACTCGTTGAACCAGACAAACTTGGCCCGGATTATATTATTCCTGCGGCATTCGATCCAAGAGTCGGACCGGCTGTGTCAAAGGCTGTAGCTGAGGCTGCACGTAAATCAGGGGTAGCGAGGTTATAATCATGGAAGAATACAGAGGCTTCAAAATTTTTAACCTTCCTCCAAAATATTTCGCGTTCTTTGCTGTAGTAGTGTTGTTGTCAGCGATGCTCGGAGTATTACCGGCGGGAATGGCTGGCTGTTTTGCGTTCATGATCGTATGCGGCGCTATCTTGCAGGAACTTGGCGACCATTTACCAATCGTTAATACGTTCTTGGGCGGTGGACCTGTCGTTATCATTTTCGGCATGGGCTTTTTGCGTTACGTGAACTTCTTCGGCGTGTTCGATATTTTCTCGGGATTAATCGCTAAAGGGGCATTCACTGCTACATTAATGAAGAATATTGATACGTTCTTCAAACCGGCCGGCGCGTTCTTGGATTTCTACATTGCTGCATTGATAACTGGCTCAATCTTGGGAATGAATCGTAAGTTGCTCGTCAAGGCTGCTGCTCGTTATTTCCCTGCTATATTCGGAGCTATTGCTGTATCGTTCGGGCTTGCTGCATTTGCTGGACACGTTACGGGCTTCGGAGTCGTCAAGGCTATTTTGTTGATCGCGCTTCCTATTATGGGTGGTGGAATGGGAGCCGGAGCTGTGCCACTTAGTAAAATCTTTGAGAGTTCCGGGACAATGACAGCCGAGCAAGCTATCTCAATCATGAATCCCGCCGTCGCCATTGGTAACGCTACATCAATCGTTCTTGCTGGTATTCTCGTAAAAGTTCTCGCAGGAAAATTTTTCAACGGCCAAGGTACATTGATGAAGACCGGAGCTAATGACGACCCCGCAGAGTTTGAAATTTCCCCGGAAATGCAGGCTAAACGCGATCACGTTACAGTTACAAATTTAGGAATAGGATTATTAGCGGCTACTTCCTTCTTCGCGTGGGGCTATATCATTGCTGGCATATGGATTAAGTTAGTCCCGGCCGTCAACATTCACGCTTATGCATGGATGATTATTTCGGTGGCTCTGTGCAAAGTCTTCAACGTACTCCCGGAATTTATAGAGATTTGCTGCTATCAGTGGTTCCAGTTCGTAATGAAGAACTTGACTTCAATGTTAATGGTTGGTATCGGACTTTGCTATTTAAGCCTTGACGTTGTTATCGAGAGCTTCTCAATGACATATTTATTACTCTGCTTCTTAAGCTGCATCGGTGCGTTTATCGGAGCTGCATTAATCGGCGCAATGGTTGGCTTCTATCCTGTTGAGGCTGGAATTACAGCTGGTCTTTGCATGTCCAACATGGGCGGCACTGGAGACGTTGCAGTGTTGTCGGCGGCTCATCGTATGGAGTTAATGCCGTTTGCTCAGATCTCTTCACGTTTGGGCGGCGCAATAATTCTCATAATCGGAAGCTTAATGCTTTCGACTCTTGGTAGTATGCTGTGATAATAAAAACTCTTGAAGTTCACACGTTACACATTCGAGATTTCACTGGCGAGAGATTAATTCAATCACTTGGAAATTTTCGAGACTTTGAAATCAGTGAGGCCTGCGTTGAATCAGAAGCGCGGGCTTTGCTTTATCCGGGTAAAAGAATTTTTGTGAAGAGTCTCCCGTTCGTGGCGTTAATAGTTGTTGGGTTAGTGTTAGCTCTCACGTTATCAACTATGACAAATATTCCAGCGATAAAGGCTTTGGGATTTATAGCAATGTTCGTGGGGTTGTCCGGAATAATTTCAACGGTCAGGAAAAATCTTGAGGTTCGCAAAAAATTTCAGGCAATGAATCAAGCTGAACGTGAAAAATTTTCGTTATGGCAATGTGTATTGAGAACAGCTCCCAAGAAATACAACGACAACGATTTAACTTACATTCCGATTGATGACGCTGCTTTTATGCTTAGTGCTAAAAACTTGGCCGACAAGTATAATTTATTGCCAGCTATCTCACAGAAAGCGTTTAATTTGATTCATGAGGGGAAATAATTTATGAGTGAAAGTTTTTTAGCGGCCGTTCGAGTGGTTGTACCAATGGTGCTTACGATGTTTCTAGGTTGGTTATTTCGAGTCCGTGGCATTGTTGATCGTGTAACCATGAAAAATTTCGATAAGCTGCTATTTCGAATCTTTATGCCTACGTTGTTATTCAAGAACATTTACGATATGGATTTCTCGCAAGGATTCGCAGTGAAGGAAATGATTTTCGCGGGCGTTTGCTTGACGGTGTTATTTGCGTTCTGTGTAACGTTCCCGAAATTATTAACAAGCGATGGCAATAAATCTTCAGTCATAGGCCAAGCAGTTGTACGAGGCAATTATATTTTGTTCGGGGTCGCAGTATCAGAAGCGTTATACGGAGAAGGCAACGTCGGTGCGGTTGTGATGTTGGGCGTTGTAGTTATTCCGGCGATAAATATTTTTGCGGCTATATTGCTTGAACTAAATCGTTCTGGAAAAGCTGACGTGGGCAAATTATTTCTTGCTATCCTCAAGAATCCCATGATAATCGGAGCTATATGCGCGTTCGTGTTCAAAATCTTTCACATAATCATTCCCGGGCCGGTGTGGTCAGTCGTTCGAAGTGTCGCTAATTCTACAACTACATTGAGCTTTATATCGTTGGGAGTTGGGCTTGAAATGGCTGCTGTAGATTCAGACAAGAAGCTTTTAGCTTGGGGAATAGTTTTGCGTATGGTCGTAGTGCCGTTAGTTTTTATGCCGTTGTCAATTCTTGCTGGGTTCAGAGATCAAAGTTTATGCGCGATGATGATAGTGTTTGCTGCTCCAACTGCTGTATCGTCGTATCCAATGGCTGTGGCAATGGGGGCTGATGGGAAGTTAGCGGGTCAATTCGTATGTTCCACAACAATACTTTCTGTCGTTACGATCTTTCTTTGGACGCTGCTCTTGAAAACCGTCGGCTTCATTTGAGCTTCAATGTTACTGTGAAGTTCTTCGTTAAGCATATTCACGTTGACTTTCAGGCGTTCTAACATTTTCGTTTGAGCCCGCATTATCTCTATAGCGTTCATTGGATTCATCTCTATGAATTTCCGGAACTCATCTTTCTGGATCCTAAGCAACAACATATCCGTGAATGCCACAACAGTATACAACGCAGGTTTTTCATTGAGGATCGAATATTCGCCGAAGCTTGTGCCCTCTTTCAGACTCCCCAGCAAGTACTCGTTATCCGTCCCGTATTGTAGATAACAAACAGCCTTGCCCGATACGATTTTATACAAGTCAGTAGTTTCGTCGCCCTCACGAATTATTACACTATCGGCAGCAGCACGAATGAATTTTGTTTGCAGTACTCCCTTTGAGGTTTTCATAGATTCCTGTTTCAGTTTCTTGACGATACTCGCGTCTTGTAAGAATGAGTTGACTAATAGGGCTCCGGTTAGTTTCTTAACATAGAGGCTGGATTGACTCGTGAAGTACTCCTTGATGAACTTGCTGCTACTCGACGAGACGATGAAGAAAAGATTACTCTTCGATAAATCATTATCAATGCAAGCACAAAAATTGTCCATAAACGCAATGTTTCTATCCACGATCTCGGAAAATTCATCAAGCACAATCACTATACGCACGCCTTCCTGTTTGTCTTTGATGTACGTAAAAGCGTTCTCCCAGAATGAAAAAGTTTCGTGCACTCTATCGTTGTAGTGTGAAAGAATCTTTGTGGAAAAGTTTTTCAGGCTTGAACGGTTGCTTTCGGATTTGGCTGTGAAGAAAATATTGTCCTTGTCCTTACAAAATTCCTCGATCAAAGCCGTCTTCCCTACTCCCTTTTTCCCATAAAGTAAGACAAATTGAAAACCTTTCCTACCATAAATATCATTTAGCTTCGTTAATTCTTGAGCGCGCCCGATAAACATTATGCTTCAAGTCCCCATGTTGAGATAATTTAACTGGCTCATTATATCATTATGCCTTGAAAATTCGGTGGCGATGTGCTATTTATTGACGTAATCCAGAATCATAACAACAGGAGTAAATTAATCATCATGAAAACCATTGCGGAATTGTGTAAGCCTCGTCAAAGCGTTTTTAGCAACGATAATAACGACTACGTTTTGAACTTGAGCGACCTTATAGAAGGACGAATTGACGCGGAAAAATTTTTTGCCGAGAACTTCATAACCAGGGGCATGAATAATTTATTCGAGACTGCCTTCAATCGTTTTGCCGGGAAATCTTCATCAGGCGTAATAAAACTTACACAGGCAATGGGCGGCGGAAAAACTCATAACATGTTGGCTCTTGCTTTACTTGCCAAAAATCCGGACCTACGCAGAAAATTTCTTGAACAACCATATACAGAACTTGGCGCGATAAAAGTTATTGCCTTCTCAGGACGTGCAACTGACATAACCGGCGGAATATGGGGGCAGCTTGCCGAACAGCTTGGGAAAAAAGATTTCTTCGATAAAGATTCTGCACCTGGCGAACAATCGTGGGTGAACTTACTGCGAGACCAGAAAATTTTGATACTCCTTGATGAACTTCCACCCTACCTGCAATATTTACGCGCTAACAGAACTGAATATCGTGATCCACTGCAAATCACTTGTACAGCCTTGTCAAATTTATTCGTGGCTCTCGGGAAAAAGGAACTCGCTAACGTCTGCTTAGTCTTCTCTGACCTCAAAGCAACTTATGAACATGGCAGCAAAATTTTACAAAGCACGTTCAAAGATTTAGAGCATGAAGCCAACAGGACAGCAAAAAGTATTGAGCCAGTAGCACTCAACACCACCGAAGTTTATGACATTCTACGCAAAAGATTGTTTGAGAGTGTACCACGCGAAAATGATTCGGACGTTAAGGAAATCGCTTCGGCCTTCAAAGATTCAATCGCAAGTGCTGTTAAATCCGGCCTAACGTTATACAGACCTGACGAAATCTTCAACGGCATAAGAGAGTGTTACCCGTTCCACCCGTCAATCAAAGATCTTTACGCACGCTTCAAAGAAAATGAAAGCTTCCAACAAACTCGCGGACTAATTCGTTTAATGCGTCAGATCGTCAGAAAATTTTATGAGAACCACTCCGCCGAACGCTCTCACTTGATTAACGTCTATGATGTCGATCTCAATGACCCTGACTCGCTGACTATGATTAAGGATATTAATCAATCACTCGATATCGCTATCAGTCATGATGTCGCACAACAAGGAGCTTCAGTCGCAGAATTAATTGACGCTCACTATAATTTATCATTCCCCTATGCTCAAACGCTCGCGAAATTATTATTGATCTCGTCGCTTAGCAGCACTCTTAATCACGTGAACGGTTTAGACGAACGTGACATAATCGCAACTCTATGTGCTCCGGGGCTCGATATGAATCAATACAAAAAAGTTCTCGATGAATTACTCTCTCAATGTTGGTACATTAAGACCGACGCACGAGGCAGGCACTATTTCCAGAACATCAAGAACATGACCGCCGAAATTAACACGCTCATTGACAGTTACAGCAACGAACAAGCAAAGCAAGATTTACGCGAAGAGTTACGCGACAATTTCACACCCAGGCTCAAAAATTGCTATCAAGCTATTTACGTTATGCCCGCTCTTGATGAAATTAAGGTTGAGCGCGAAAAAATTTCCCTCGTGATCTATGAGCCTTGTCAAGGCTTCGGACTTAATCCGGAACTCAAAACTTTTTACGATAATCAAGTTTACAAGAACCGCATTATGTTCCTATCAGGGCAGCGCAGCATGATGAGCAGGATCTTAGAGGACAGCAAAAAACTTTCAGCCATTCGCACAGTCATTAAGAACATGAAGCTTGACCACGTCCCCGAGTCCGATCAGCAATACAATGAAGCCATAAACTTTGAGAGCAAAGCTAGACTCGCATTGTTAGAGTCAGTTCGTTCCACGTTCGTTGATTTATATTTCCCCGTCAGAAATGGACTCACGCAACGAGATTTCACGCTGAAATTTTTGAGCAACAAATACGACGGTGAAGAGCAGATCGTTAATTCACTGATTGAGCACAATAAGTTCTCCGACTTCTCAGACGATGAAAACAAGCTTGACGCAATGCGCATTAGGTGTGAACAAAGACTCTTCACACAAAAGGAAATGACTTGGTCGCAAATTCTTGAACGTTCCGCAACTGACACAAGCTGGCCTTGGTATCACCCGGGGCAAATGGAAGCTCTAAAGAGTTTTTGTCTGAAGAATGACCTCTGGCGCGAAAACTTCGGCTATCTCTCTAAAGGTCCGTTCCCAAAAGAGCCAACCGACGTTGAAATTACACAGATTGGCGACTACGACAAAGGCACCGGCGAATTTAGACTCAGGGTTCAGGCAATTAACGGCAGCGAGATTTATTACGACATAGGAGCAGAAGCTACGCAGCACTCTCAAAGACTCGATCGAAATATCTTATTGACGAAGGAGACCGAGATTTATTTCCTGTGTGTTGACCCGACCCGCGATAATCCACACCCTACTGGCCCTTCAAAGCGTTTTCTGTGCAAGGCTACGTTGAAGCATGAGCAGCACAATTTATCTACAGGACGCTTTATGCAGCTTGAATCGCACCCGGCGTTTGAAATGCGTTACACCACTGACGGCTCCAACCCCAAAGAATCCGGCGGCTTATATCACGATGAAATTCATTTGCCCGATAATTGTAGGGTCGTTCGAGTCGCTGTATACAATCATGGCACGTTAATAGATTATCAGGAAATCCAGGTAACAGACTCCGACACAAGAATCAACGTTGACCGGGATAAACAAGTTCTCTACGTTTATAAGAGCATGACAAAATTCACGGGCCAAAAAGTTTTTGACGAGTTCGCAATTTTTAAGAGAGTCCCCGGCGTTTTGCTTCAGCATTTCGGATTCACGGTTGAGGATAAGAACGACAAACAAAGCTTCATGGAGTACAACACCTACGAGATCGCTTGCACTATCGAGAAAGTTATGTCCATGATCGATTTCGTTCGCAACACGGCTTTCAATGGCAAAGATTACACCCTCAATTTCGATTACACGGCCTTACGCTTCAAAACTGGCGCGGATTTCTTACAGTGGCTTGACCTCAAGAAAATTTCCCTCGATGAAGCTAGCAGAGCCGGCACTATACGACAATGAAACAATTAACTTACGGGTTCGGAGTCAATCCTGACGAGTCGCAGAATTATTTCCTCGTACGCATTCCTTCCAGGCACACCGCAGACAGGCACGTTGAAATTCACGAGTGTTTCGAATGGCCTCCGGGTCAAGTTCGTCGCGCGTCCGACAAAATACGCCTCATAATCCCACGCAACAAATGGAACAAAATCGCGCCTGACCTCACAGCGGAATTTAACGCCCGACTAAAAGCTAACAAGCTCAATCCCGGAAAATTCCTCACAGCTGGAACTCCCGTCGAAAAATTTTTGGGAAGGGAGATGATGATTTTATTGTGGGCCATCGAAAATTGTGACCCTAGAGAAATTCCCGGCGCCATCGTAAACTGGAAAGGCCTCATGCCCGAAGAACGTTGGTGGCTTTACACGATCACTAACGCTGCTACAGGTGATATTAACGACGGTAAACGCGGCTGGAGAGTCGCTCTTAGATTCGCTCTTTGCAACAATCCCTATGACGATTCACAATTAACATTCAATTTCTAATTTCGTATAATGCACTCAAAAAAGGGTGTGTATTAATTGATTCCAAGCCTCATCGAGCATCAATTCCCCGTCTCGAAGGTCAGCAAGGAAAGTTACAAAGAACGTAAGGCCGGCGCCTCTCAAACTCTCACAGCTTTTGGCAAATGGTGGGGACGTAAACCGCTAATTCTGATCCGTGCAGCTCTTCTCGCCTCTCTCATTCCTGCAACCAATAACCCGGAACGAGACCTGCAAATCTTTCTCAAGATCTTGGCCATGGATAACGACGGTTTACTCTTGCGCAAGAACAAAAATTTCACGCTCTCACAACTTCACGAGATAATCAAAGCTAAATTCCCGGAGTACACGAAATATTTTGTTGATGGCAAACTCTCACGAAATGCCCCGCGCGACAAAATCGAATCTGCTGCCTTCTCTACTCTCAACTACGACGAGAAACTCTCAATGTGTTTACGCCCTGAACAAGCCCCTAACCTCCCGGAAGAGTCCTGGCTCGAAATTAACAGCTACTTGGGCACAGACGCTCATTCACTCAACGAATTAATTCAGCAACTCTCACTAAAACGCTTCGGGCATAATTGCAAGGTCGGCGATTGTTTCTGCGGTGGCGGCTCCGTACCTTTTGAGGCTGCTAGAATCGGCTGCGACGTCTTCGCTTCGGATCTTAACCCCGTTTCAGGCTTATTGACTTGGGCAAGTCTCAACATCAGCGGCGGTTCTCCTGAATCTATTGCGGAGATTCAAAGTTTCATGCGCAAAATCTACGATGAACTCGACTCCGAAATCACTGCCCTTGGAATCGAACACAACGACAAAGGCGACCGTGCTATCTCGTACATCTATTGCGTTGAGGCTAAATGCCCGGATTGTGGCGCAAAAGTTCCTCTCGCTCCCTCTTGGATCATTGGCAAGGGCACAAAAACTATCGTCAAGTGGAAATTTAACCCCGACTCCAACTCTTTCGATGAGCAAGTCATTTCGGGAGTCTCCAACGATGAACTCAAGGCCGCTGAAATAGGAACTGTTACAAGCCGCGGAATGACCTGTCCTCACTGCGGAAAGACTACCCCAATCAGCGTTTTACGCCACGACACCCAAGACTCTTATGGCCTCCGGCAATGGGAGCTTCACGAGTTTGAACCACGCCCCGATGACGTTTTTCAGGAACGACTCTACGCAATTCGTTACGAGCATGAATACACCGACGACAAGGACAAGACACGCACGACGCGTTACTACACCGCACCAACTGCACGAGATTTAGACAACGAACAAAAAGTACGCAGCATTGTGGCCGAAAACATTTCACGCTGGCAGGAGGAGTGCCTCATTCCGTCAATGGCGATTGAACTCGGTATAGAAACGGAGCGATTAATTCGGGAACGTGGCTGGCGATACTGGCATCAGCTTTTTAACGCGCGTCAACTTTACCTGCTGGCAAGGCTCAAGGGGAAGATCATGAACGCTGACGCTACGGACGAGATGAAGGTGGCGGGATTGTTGGGGATTCATAGGTGCGAGGACTGGAACGCAAAAACTTGTAGTTGGACTAATGACGAAAGAAACCCTAATGCTCACACTTTTTACAATCAAGCATTAAATACGCTCATTAATTGGGCAACACGAAGCTATAAGTATCTGATAACAATATGGTTGGCAAATATCATCAACGCCCCCATGAATACAAGCCGTGAAGTAACGTTATCGGACTCGCATGACGTGAAGACGACGTGTGACGTATGGATAACCGATCCGCCGTATGCCGACGCAGTGAATTATCATGAGCTATCAGAATTTTTCCTGTCTTGGGACGCAGAACTCCTCACGAAAATTTTTCCGGATTGGTACGTTGACAGCAAGAGGCCGTTAGCACTTCGGGGCGGTGAAAATTTTGCGGCTAACATGGTGGAGATTTACGGAAATCTTACGCGCTTGATGAACGATGAGGGAATACAGATAGTGATGTTCACGCACAAGGACTCTGGAATATGGTCGGAGCTTGCAACGATAATGCGAGACGCTGGCTTGAGGGTAACGGCTGCTTGGAATATTGCGACGGAGACGGACGCGAGCGGACTGAAAGACGGGGATTATGTCAAAGGTACGGTGCTGATGGTGCTGCGAAAACGTCTGAATGCCTTGACGGGATTTCTGAACGAGATAATGGACGACGTGCGTGACGAGGTTGGCAAGCAAATAGAATCGATGCAGGCGCTAGACGATAACAAGGAGGAGCCGAATTTCTCTGACCCTGATTATGTGCTTGCGGCTTATGCGGCGTCGTTGAAGGTGTTGACCGAGTACAAGGAGATAGTGAGCGAAACCCGGGAATACACTTTTCAGGAGATAATCGAGCAGGCGAAAAAGTATGCGTATGATTACATGATACCGAAGGGATTCAACCGGATATTGTGGCGAGAATTTAGCCCGGCGGAAAGATTTTACATAAAGGGCTTGGAGGCGGAGAAGCATGGGAATTATAAAGTGAGCACGTACCAGGAATATTCGAAGGGGTTCGGGCTTGGGAATTACGGTGCATTGATGGCGTCGGCGCGTGCGAATAATGCGAGGCTGAAAACAGCGAGTGAATTTGCGATGAGGAGCGTGAAAGAAATTTCGGGCTTTGATGAATCGCTGCTTAGGATTTTGCTTGCAGGGCTGTATATATCAGTGAAGGAAGACGACGTCGTGAAAGGGTTTATGTACATCAAGAACAACGTTAAGGAATACTGGCAGAAGCGGGAAATTTTGATGGAGACGTTGAAATTTTTGGAGGATGCCGGAAATATTGACAACATGCGAGAGAATTGGCGCGAAGATTCGGAAATGGCGCAACACATACGAATTAGAATCGATAACGATCACATATAACTTTAGCGAAAAATGTTGAGGCGATATTCATCACGAAGAACTGACCTAGGGAAAAATTATCTCGTAGAGAGATTGCGGGGTGCCGTGAGTTACGACCGTATAGCGGGCTATTTTTGTTCGTCTGTGCTTGAAGTTGCTGGCGAGGCTATGGAGAACGTAGCGGGGAAGATTCGAATAATCTGCAACAGCGGCTTGACTCTTGATGACGTGAGGACGGCTGAACTAGCAGCGATGAAGCTCAAAGATGAATGGAGCGGATTTAATCCCGAAGACGTGTACAAGAATCCTGCTGAACAAGCGAGACTAGGGAGGCTGTATAAATTTTTGTCGACCGGAAAAATGGAGATACGAGTCTTGCCTGATGAGGTGTACGGACTTATGCACGGTAAAGCGGGGTTGATCACGTATATAACGGGCCAACGAGTTGCATTTATCGGCAGCATGAACGAGACGAAGAGCGCATTGACCACGAACTACGAAATTTTGTGGGAGGACGACAGCGAGGAGTCCGCGGAATGGGTTGCAGAGGAGTTCAAATATTTTTGGGAGAATGAGAACGCAATACCATTGAGCGAATTTATAATCACTGACATCAAACGAGTCTCAAAGCGTCGTGTAATACCGTTGAAGGATTGGCGAGACGATGAAGGATCCGGAGCTGGTACGATAACTGCGGAAGAGCCAGTTGCGCGAAAAGATTTTGGGTTATGGCCTCATCAGAAATATTTTATCGAACGAGCGTTCAGAGAACACAAGACGGAGAGCGGCGCGAGATTGTTGTTAGCTGACATGGTTGGACTAGGCAAGACGCTACAGCTAGCAATGGCGGCGAAATTGATGGCCCTTTACGGGGATAAGCCGGTGTTGATAATTGTGCCCAAGACTCTTTTGAATCAGTGGCAAGAGGAAATTTATACGATGCTGAATATTCCTTCAGCGGTGTGGCATGGAAAGTTTTGGCGCGATGAACGAGGTTATGAATATCCGTGCGGGATTCGTAATTGTCCACGGCGTATAGGTATAGTGTCGCAAGGTTTGATAACAGCCAAGAGTGAATCTGCGGAACAGTTGAAGGACTTGAAGTATGAGTGCGTGATTCTTGATGAGGCACACCGTGCACGGCGAAAGAACTTGAATCAGGACGCGAATAAACCGGCACAGGCTAACAACCTGCTGAAATTTTTGCGTGAGATAGCGTATCAGACTCACAGCTTGCTTTTAGCGACGGCGACTCCGGTACAGATGAACCCGATCGAAGCGTTTGACCTGCTGGCAGCTTTGGGGGCGGAAAAAATTTTGGGCAATGAATACAGCGTCTGGCGCCATACTCCTAAAACCGGGCTTGAATACGTATCAGGGACTTTAACTCCACCGACCGAAGAAGAGAGCATGTGGGCGTTAATGCGGAATCCATTTCCCGAGAAGAGCGGCCAAGATCGGGACGTTGACATTTTGCGCGATAGGCTAGGCAGTGACGAAACTATATTGCCTCAAGAAATGTTCGAAGGGTTAAGCAATCCCGTGAAGGTGCGAATCAGGCAGCTATATCATGATAATTTTGTCGCGAAATATAATCCTTACGTGAGATTTATTGTGAGAAGGACGCGTGAATTTTTGGAACGTACGATTAACGACGAGACCGGCGAACCATATTTGCGTGAGATCCAAGTTGAGTTATACGGGGAAAAAGACAACGAGGCACTAGAGCTTACGGGCTACATGAAAGAGGCTTACGAAACGGCTGAAAGTTTGTGCGCAATGCTATCGAGTCGAGTCAAGGGCGGAGGCTTTATGTCAACGTTGTTATTACGACGAATCGGAAGCACCATCAAAGCAGGCGAGAACACGGCGAAAAAATTATTATCATGGTCGGAAAATTTGCCTGAAGTTATGGCTGAAGAGGACGAGACCAGCGACGACGATAACGACATCAAGAATTTAACTCGGGCCGAAATCGAATGCTTGAATAAACTCGTGAACGTTCTGAATCAAAATCGCGATACAGATCCGAAATATTTGCGAGTGAAGGAAATTTTGTCTGGTGGGTGGCAAGAAAAAGGCTGCGTGATCTTCTCACAGTATTATGACAGCGCGAACTACATAGCCGAATTATTGAGCAAAGACTTTGAGGAGGATATAGGCCTTTATGCAGGCGGGGACAAGAGCGGAATTTATCAAGCAGGAATTTTCACGAGGGCAACGAAAAACGAGTTAAAGACTCTCGTAACAGAACACAAGCTAAAAATTTTAGTCGGCACTGATTCAGCGAGCGAGGGGCTTAACCTTCAGACGTTGGGGACGTTGATTAACGTGGACTTGCCATGGAATCCTACGAGGCTCGAACAACGTAAGGGACGTATACAGCGAATCGGCCAATCACACGACAAAATCATGATATACAACATGCGTTACAAGGACAGCGTAGAAGACAAAGTGCACAGGAAACTATCGAAGAGACTTCAGGAGATTTACGACATATTCGGGCAAATTCCGGAGGTGCTTGAAGATTTGTGGGTGGCAATTGCGCAGAACGACGAACAAAGAGCTTTTGAGGTCATCAATAAAATTCCGCGTGTGAATCCGTTTAGGCTGAATTACGAGAATAAAATCGTGAATTACGAGTGGGAGAAGAGCGAAGTGGTTGTAGATAAGCTGGAAAAATTCCGGGCATTGCTTAAGGGGTGGTGAACGTCACAAAAAATCCCGGCTATTACACCGGGACTCAATGTTCTCTATAACTATTTCTTGCCTCTGAATTTGAGTACTAACGATAACGCAAATAAACTTAACAATGAAATTCCAGAATTACAGCCGCTATCAGAACCACCCGATGTTGTGCTGCTGCTCTTATTGCCTGAAGTGTCGGTGTCGTCTGTAGTACCTGTTGTTCCGGTTGATACAGGATTGTCCTTGTTATATTCTGTCCCACCAACGGTTAGGGTATATTCTCCGTAGTCAATATCGTCGGCATCTTCAACAGTGATTGATGAGTAGGATTAATTGCGCCCTTGAATGTTGAGCTATTGGCCAAAGTCATTGCCTTCGATATCTTGAGCACTAGCATTAAGAGTAACTGTGCCACCGTTTGCATGAACAGCCGCATTAGTGCCTTTGAAGTCGTAATCGTCACTTTGTCCGGAGGGTGAGCCTCTTTTCTCTATTATTTGTTATTTGGATATAGTTTTGCGATAACGTCATCAGGAATCTCAAAGTGTTGGTAATCTTTCGCGCTCTTCCAACTTCCGCCCCACTCAAATCCCTTCTCGATAAAGAGTTTGTAGCATAAATCATTCTCATCGATCTTGTACGGGAAATTCTTCGTGCGGTCAACGTATTCACCGGCTGTAGCTGGCTCTAAAATTCTCTTGCCGTTCACAACTTTTGTGTAAGGGTTATACAGCGTATTAATATCGACTGCTAGGCCAAGACCATGTTTGGAAATTTTCGTTGTGTGAGATATGAACCTGAAATTGAAGCTTGAGGAATTATTGTCGCGCATTGAGAGTTCATCATCGGCGTTATATTCGTCAACGAGCCTAACTTTCTCAATCGGGTAATCAGCATCATAGAGTGCCTTGAAAATTTCGATTACGTCCTTCGCGATGTAAGCGTTGCAGATCATTTCGCCCTCATGTGTATTGCCGTCCAAGTCCTTGTGAAGAACATGCAAGTATCTCAAGTCCTCGCGTGGCAGTGTGCAATCGTCCTTGAATGATTTGCCTTGAATGCGTGCGAAAATTTCGTCGTCAATCTTTGTAACGTAAAAGCCTCCGTTCTCTTCAGCGTACGAAGCTGACACTAGTAACGTAATGATTAACACTGTGAGTAAATATTTTGTCATAAAGTTTTTCTCCTTTACATAATAAAAATCCCGGCAATGATTATCTCACAACCGGGACTAATATATTACGATGATTGCATAGAATAAATTATTCTGCTGTAGCTTCTGGTGCTGGCTCCTCAACTGGTGCCGGGGCGTTTGCTGCGGCAACATCGGCTAAACTCTTCTCAAGTGAACTTGCAAGGCCGTTAGTAGCGTTGTCAATTCTCTTGTAAAGGTCGCGTACTCCTTGCATAGCAAGCACATCGCTGAAGAATGAATTATCGTAATTAATGATAGTCATTCCGCCTTTCTCAAGGATAGCTTTGTTGCTCTTGTCGATCTCCTCGAGTCGGGGGCGCATTTCCTGTAATGCTTCTGCGACTGCTTTATCTAAGACTGCCTTGTGTTCGGGCTTGAGGGCCTTATAAAGTTTGTCGTTGATGCAGATCTGATTGCAATAGAGAATATGGTTAGTGCAAGCTAAATACTTCTGAACTTCTTCAAAGTGTGCGCCTACGCATGTATCTGCCGCGTTCTCTTGAGCGTTGACTGTTCCGTTCTGTAACGAGATATAAAGCTCTGCCCATGCTAACGGTGTTGGCTCTGCTCCTATTGCTGTCCAGAAGTCCATGTGGTTTTTGTTCTCCATTGTACGAATCTGAAGGCCTTTGAAGTCGGAGAGAGTCTCTAAATTTTTGTTGGCCGTCGCAAGTCTGTATGTAGCGTTCTGCATGAAACCTAACAGGTGTAAGCCTGCCTTCTCGTAAGCTGCTGACATTTTGCGGTGGAACTCTGAATCGCCGTTTAACACTTTGTCAATCGTATCGCCGTCGTAACGTGCAAACACCATAGGCAAATCGAACACTGCAACTTCAGGAATGAATGACACTACCGGAGCCGTTTGGCACAACATTATCGCTATGTAACCTTTTTGGGCCTGACGTAATAAATCTGCGTCTCCTCCGAGTTCGCCGTTGGGGAAATAATCAATCACGAGTCCTGCATTGGCTGCTTTGACTTTCTCCTGAACTAACTGCACGAAAACTTGGCCGGCCGCTCCCTTTGCTGTGGTATCAGCTGTAACAAGCCACGTCTCGTCAAATTCCGACGCACCATAAGCGCATGAACTCAACGCAAGAACTAACACTAATAGGGCAATAATAAATTTTCTCATAACTCTTTACCCTCCTAATATACAAGCCATGTGCTTATCGCAGGTAAGTAAACGATCATTGCTAACGACAGCAAGAACGCAACGATAAACGGGAATGCACGTGCCGCAACGTCCATGGGGTTATCCTCTGAAATATTTCCAGCGACGAACAAGTCAAGACCGAATGGAGGTGTAGCAAGTCCGATTGATAAGCAGCATACAAGAACAACACCGAAGTGAACTTCATCAACGCCAAGCAACTTAACCGCAGGAAGAAGAACAGGAGCAAGAATGATAATTGCCGGGCCTGTATCCATGATCATACCCAAAATCAAGAATATAATCGTGCAAACGCTAAGCACTGAATACGGACTGCTGAAATTGTTGAGAATGAAATCCTGTACCGCTGAAGTTGCATGTGTGAGTGATAAGACTCTTCCGAATGCTGTAGCAAATGCTAACACGAACGCTAATCCGCCATAAGTCTTTACGCTGCTGATTAAGAAGGCTGGCAACGCTCTGAACTTTATTGTACGCTCAATGAACAAGCAAACGATAATCGCATAGAAGACCGAAACGACTGCTGCCTCTGTCGGTGTGAAGAAGCCCGTGTAAATTCCGCCGAGAATGATGATCGGACACATTAAAGCCCAGAAAGAATCTTTGAACAACGGCCAGAAACCATGTGCGCTGATCTCGTCAAGACGTTCTTTAATCTTTGCTTTGTCCTCACCTTTTGTTGCGCAATAGAAAACTGCGTAGAGCATCAAGAATAAGCCGATAAGAATGCCAGGGAATACGCCGCCCAAGAATAATTTACCGGTTGAAACTCCTGTAGCCAATGAGTAAAGCACGAACGGAATCGAAGGAGGAATTATGACTCCCAAGCCTCCAGCTACGGCGATTAATCCGGCCGCCCAAGTCTTGTTATAGCCAAGGTCAACCATGAAGGGAACGCACATAGCTCCGACTGCTGCTGTTGTTGCAGGGCCTGAACCTGAAATTGCTCCGTAGAATAAGCACGTTAAGACGACCGCGCAAGGAACTCCACCTGTGAATCTTCCGACGAAATAAGCGAAGAAGTTGAAGAGTTTCTTGGAGATACCGCCTTCAGCCATGATAACGCCGCCTAAAATGAACAACGGGACAGCAAGAATCGGGGTTGAGTTAGCTCCGCTTAAAGTGTTGTCGATGATCTGGGGAATAACGCCGCCACGAGCCATCATTAAAATCGGTGCAACTGATCCAAGAATCATACTTACGCCGATTGGAATAGATAATATTATCGCAACAAGGAATACAACAAATACTACTAATGCTGCCATTTACTTAACCCCCTCTGCTCTAAGTCCTGCTTCAGCTTCAGCCTTTGCATCAAGTTGTGTTTGCTCAAGCGTAGTAAGTTCCTTGACATTGAAATTCTTAATGTGTACGCAAAGCATTTGTATAGCTCTTAACGTTCCAAGCACGAAGCCGCCCAACGCTACAGCGTATAGCCACCACATCGGCCAGTTCATAGCCGGGGAAGTTTCAGCCTTTGCTCCCTCAAGCATTGTACCTGCTGACCATTTAAGGCACTCGATCGAATGATACGCAAGCAACGCCATTGATACAGCTACGATAACATCAACGCAGAGATTGATAACCTTGCGCAACTTCTGGGGCAATAAGTCAAGCACGACGCTGACTCTTAACATATTGCTCTTTCTGATCGTGTAGGGCAACGAGATAAACACGCTCATGATCCACATAAAGCGCGAAAACTCTTCTGCCCATGTCAACGACTGAATGAACGGAATTTTTCTGACGACAACCTGAAGCATCATTACGCACGCTATCAGGATTAAGAATATGACCATTAAGCACTCTTCGAAATGCTCATCAAGCCACTTAAACATGTAATCAATTCCTCCTTACTATTCTGCTTGAGACGCTATTAAATCTTTTGAACGTCCCGCCCTTAATACATAACTATCCATTCCATGCCCTAAAAGCTCGCTGACCTTGCGTGACAAAGCCATGACCTTAAGCACGTCAATTCCCGTGTAAATATTCATCTCGTCCATCATGTTAATAACGTCTTCGGAAGAGATATTGCCAGCCGCACCAGGAACGAACGGACAACCGCCCAAACCACCGAATGAAGTGTCAAATTGAGTCATTCCAGCCTGCATTGCCGCAACGATATTAGCTATAGCTACTCCACGAGTGTTATGGAAATGAAGCCACCACGAAGCCTGCGGATATTTTTCGCGAACATGCTTGCAGAGATCATAAACTTGATTCGGAACTGCTTGGCCTGAAGCGTCGGACAAAGAAATTTCGTTGATACCAACTTTCAAATAAGCCTCGATTATCGCGTCAACGTCCTCAACTGGTGTACGTCCTTCCCATGGTGAAGCAAATGGCATTGAGATTGAACCGGATATAGCGATTTTGTTCTCGTTGGCAGCCTTCACACAATCAGCAAACCCCGCGACGCTCTCTTCTGGAGTTCTGTTGAGATTCTTAAGGTTGTGCATACGACTTGCGGAAACGTTCAACTTAACTTTTTTGCAGCCACATTCAACAGCTCTTTGAACGCCTCTGACATTCGGGATCAATGCGCGTAACTCTACGTCTTCGGGAACTTCGCCAATACGCTTGAAAATTTCATCGGTGTCAGCCATTTGCGGGACTTTTTTCGGGTGCATGAATGAGCCGACTTCTACAACTTTATAGCCAGCGTCAATAATGCCTCGCAACAACGCGACCTTATCATCAGTGGAAGGGATAACCTTCTCGTTCTGAAGGCCGTCCCTCAATCCCACTTCACAAATTTTTACTTTCTCGGGTAAGTTCATCATCGTTGATTAAAATATCCCGTTATCAGCAAAATATTTCTTGGCAACTTCAAGACAACGTTTCGCATGACCAGCAACTCCGCGCGCCTGAATCTCTTTCAAGTTAGGAAGTTCGATTGACAACGGTATCTCCGGCATTGCCTTAATCATGTCAGCGATCTTTACGTCCCCTTCACCAGGATAGAATCTTGCTTCACGGGCTGTGTACAGCATGAGGTCATCTTTGATGTTATCAAGCACTGTGTCTTTGCACTCCGCGCCTTCTGGAGCTGGCCCATCACAAAGGTGAATGAAGTTGAAGTATTTGCGAGGTGTTCTTGCAAGTTCTGCACCAGTTACTCCGGCTCTACCTGCATGAAGTGTATCGACCATTACGAAAACGTTATCGCGTGCCAAGTCATCAATGAGCGTAATATCTTCCTGTAAATTTCTGACTCCTGCCCACGGTAAGAACTCAATGTTGAACTTCAAGCCGAACTCTTTAGCCATATCTGCAACTTTTCCGGCTGTCTCTGTGTACCAAGCTCTATCACGAGTCCAAACGCTTCCAAGAACGTCTGTTGCTCCAAGTTTTGCGGCGGCCTCAAACGCTGGCTTGTACTCGTTAATGTCAAGGTCTTTGCGGATTCTTGCGAGCTCAATATCCATTAAAGGCATGTCATACTCTTTCAAAGCGGCCTTGATGTCAGCAAACAGCTTCGGGTCATCTTGAGGAAGGAATGAAGGTTCGCCCGGTAAGTGCATAGGAATTGTGCGGAGACTCACGAAATCATAGCCTGCTTCTTTCGCGATCTTGATTTGATCCATAGGGTTAGTGCCGGGGATCGTGAGATATGCTAACGAAAATTTACGTGCCATTACAATTTTTACCCCCTTAGTTAATTATTTGCCTGCGAGAATGTCCATTAACGTCTGGCGCATTACATCGAGTGGAACAGCCTGTCCGCCCGTCCAGAGTTGAATCTGTCTCAAACCCTGATAAAGCGACATACCAAGCCCGTTAATCGTCATGCAACCAACTTCTTTAGCTTCTCTTAAGAAACGAGTCTCGGCTGGATTATACGTAGCGTCAAAGCAAACGTGTGAGGGCTTCAAGAAACTTTTGTCAACGCATGTGTACTCTTCTTTGCCACGCATTCCAAGGCCAGAAAGATTGAGGATAACGTCGGTCTCATCGAGAGCCTTTTTGACTCCTGCTTCGTCAGCCGCTCTTACTGGCACACAAACACCAGGATAGAATTTGTTGATGTCTTCGCTTAAAGCCTCGCATTTGTCTGAACGTGAGGAGATATAAATCTTTTTCGCGCCCTCCTGTGCGAGTTCCAAGCATACCGAACGACCAGTGCCACCAGCTCCGAATGAGAACATTACGTGGTCTTTGATGGGTACGTTGTGCTCTTTGATGTCGCGTAATGCTCCATAGCCGTCAGTGTTGTAGCCTACGAGTCTCCCGTTTTCGGTCTTGACCACAGTATTTGATGAGCCGATTTTTTTGCAAAGTGGATCAAAATCATCAAGGTACTGCATGACTTCTTCTTTGTTGGGCTTCGTGACTGCACAGCCTAAGAACGTGGGCATGTAACGAATACCGTTAATGATTTCTTTAAGGTGCTCACTGCCTGCTTCACAGTAACAATACACCATATTGAAACCTGCTGCTTGATAAGCCGAGTTCTGCATACGAGCTGCGAATGACTGTCCAAGCGGTGTGCCGATAAGTGCAATAAGTCTGCTGTTAATATCGATCTGCATCTTATATAAACGCTCCTGACATATAAAATTTTGGTGAATATTTTGTTAGTTATGGAATTGGGAATAATTTTAAGCGCGTGAATTGTACATTGCAAACATAATTTTACTGGGTTTATTGACGTACTACCCACAGCTAACGCTAGAGAGCTTACGGCGTTTGTCGATATTAAGAGGCGATAAAATTTGAGGCCCTGAGAATTTTTATCAGTTCCCAGGGTCTCTTGTTTGCGGGTTATTTTATGACTGTGAATCGATTTTGTGAGTCTTTATATCTCTCTGGAAGTTCAGGGAATGATTTCAAGTAATGTGTAAACGTGTCTAAGGCAACTCCGTAATCAGGTTCAATCAATTTCGCGCCTTTGAAGACGTGGCCGTCCCCGCCTTCACGAACAACATAATTCAGGCTGACAACCCTGTAAATTTTCTCCGGGTCAAGCGGTTCACCGTTCACCATAGCGTTTTTGATTCGTCGTTCACCGGAAATTCCCAGCAAACATTTCTTGTCGTCAGTTTGTACAGGACTTGGAATTGTTGAGTCGAGTGTGTATGTCATTCCAGCAACATGAAGGAAACCGCCGGATCTATTCGGATACAATCTCACGCTGTGTTCAAGCTCATCAAGTATAGTTTGGCCTGACACTTCCCATATAGCTACGGTGTTATTAAACGGGAGAACGTTAAACGCGTCCCCAAAAGTTACATCGCCAACGTTGATATTTTTACGAATGCCGCCACCGTTCATGAGTGCTATATCAGCTTTGCCTGTTTTTGTCTCAGCAGACGAAGCAAGCAATGAATCTGCCACTAAATCAGCTAATCCCGTCTCACGATTTCTAACTAGCCATTCTTTATCGTCATCAGTTGCGCGTAAAATAAAGTTCGTGTGAGTCAATTTCTGTTTCAACGTATCTTCATAGCGTGCTTTGATGTTGTTGATTACTGCTTCGATTTTGGGGTCTTTGCTGTCAACTTTGTTGATTAACTCTGTCTTAATTTCCCCGGATTTCGTTATGGTAACTTGGCCGATGTTAATTAATTTCGTTCCTGTTTGAGTGATTACTACGTCTTTGCCGTCAAGATTCTTGAAGTGAAGGCCGGGTGTAACCTCGTGTGAATGTCCGTCGATAAATGCGTCAATGTTTCGTGTACGTTCTGCGATAAAAGGTGCGCTCCATTCTGTAGTAACGTCTTCATACTCGCCTAAATGTCCAACGACTACGACGTAATCAGCTCCTTCACTCTTTGCCTCGTCAACAGCTTTCTGAATCGTAGCGATTAATTTTTCTCCGGTAGCTTCTCCGTCAAAGTCATAGATATATTTCCCGTTCTCGTCCATAAACGTTGAAGGGGTTGACTTAACTATTGACTCTGGTGTACAGGCTCCCACGAACGCAACTTTAACATCGCCATACGTGAAAATTTTGTACGGAGCAAAAAGTAATCGCCCTGTGCGCAGATCTCTCAAGTTGCACGAAATGAATCCCGGCTTAAGATTTCTAACGAAGCTCTCAAATTGTCCCCAACCGTAATCAAATTCATGATTGCCAGGTACTGCGATCTCGTAGCCCATTGCGTTCATGATTTCGACGATATAGCGTCCTTGCGAGATAGCTCCGATCACTCCACCTTGTGCCCAGTCTCCAGCATCAACAAGAGTCACATATGGCGTAAGCTTTTCAACTTCATGCTTGTAACTCATAACTCCTGCATAACCTATACTTTCATCTACTCCGCAGTGAACGTCGTTAGTGAATACAATCACGATGTCATTATCCGGAGTATTTGCCCAACATGCCGAAGCAACAAGAACCACAGCAAGTAAAGCGAGCATAAAACGTTTGTACATAAATAAATTTACCTCCTTAGAATAATAGCGTTAATATAGGCACGCTAACGAGTGATATTATAGTCGATACTACCACACAGCGGGCGGCGAACTTGTAATCTTTGCCGTACATTTCCGCGATTATCTCAGTGTTGGCGGCGGCGGGCATAGCTGTAAGAGTCACAGTAACTTGCCACAAAATATCCTGCACTCCGATAGCTCGTAACAGGAACTTGACATACTCCCCATGCCTAAAGGCAGGGGATTCTAGCATCAACAACGCTGCCGGATTGCTCCGGTCTTACTGCGTCTCCTCTAATGGTACGATGTCCCGACCATTCTTTTTTTAGTTTGTCACACTATCTAGCGGATTTTGCCCCTACTTAGACAGCTGAAGTATTATACTACACTGCGCCTTATATCCCCATAGCTGAAGCTAGGGGTATTACGGCGTTTGTTGATAAACACGACGTCAAGACTTGGAGTCTTCAGCAAAATTTTTAGCTTGTCACGGAAATTCACACCCTCAACGAAAAGCGAGAGCCCTGCTGTCCAGATTAAGACTCTTGCCGGCAAAAGATAGAACGACGCGAAAAATACACCTTGGGTCCCAAACACAGAAGCAACAATCGGGAGGCCCGCGTTACCTGCGTTTGAGAATATCGTAGCAAATTCCAACACGGCCTTACGTTCATGAGGAGCTTTGCGCCAATAAACTTTCCCCATAACCCAAGCGATAAAGAAGCAAGCTGAAGAGATTAATATGATTTCTCCGGCGGCGATTAACTGATTAATATCCGTGTCAACGTTGAAGGAGTTCAGGACCATGCAAGGCAAAGTTATATCCAGCAACAAATTTATGAAACTCGAGCGTCCTTCATGCTTCAAAATTTTCGTCTTGGCCATAATTATTCCAGTAACGACATAGATAAACATAAGGGCTTGAGTGTTGAGCATTCTCTCAAAGATATTCATGTAAATTTCCTCCATAACAAAAAATCCTCCGGTTTTAGCGCGACTAGCCGGGGGATTCTCATTCATATAAGATTGATTTGTTCATTGTAGAGTTTAAGCGGCTGGCATTAGATTTTGAATCTCAAGTTCCTTAACTGACGCTAACAACGATTGCACGCCGTCTTTGTCTGAGGCATATTGTTCATCTTCACGGCTTACAGGGGTAATGATAGGGGTGCCTTTTGCTATTTCGGTCTCGTGAGTTTCCTGTGCTTTCTCCTGAATAATTTGCTGTCTAGCTTTTGAGGCAATGGCTGCGGCTTTTGCTGCAACTGCTCTGTCTTGGCCTGAAGGATCTGCTGGGGCGTTGGCTGCACGTTGAACTTGTTGCATGTTGCGTAAAGTTTCTTCAGGAGTCCTACCCTCCTTGAGCTTAATGGGAACTTCTCCGCCGGTTATGTAAGCTTTCCCGTCAACTTCCGTGTAGGAATAACTTACTCCACCACCAAATTCTCCTGCGGCTGCTTGGTGTGCTGCTTCATGTGCCACGACTTCGCGCTGAATGTTCTCAAGTTCTCGTTCTTGATCGTCTTTCTTGTCCTCGGCTTTGTCCTCTTTGAGTTTGGCTTCACGTTTTTCGGCTTCGGCTTTGATGATGTTCTGGGAGTCTTCTGTTCGTTGAGCGTCTTTCTTGAGAGCGTCTTGAGCTTCCTGCTTCTGACTCTGTAAATCCTCCTGGGCAATTCCTCCGCTTACTCTGTTGAGGTCTTCTTCGCTGCCTTTCATCGTCACAGAGGCACCAACGATATAGCGTCTCCCGTCGGACCCCACCGAATAATGATAGACTGTATGGACTTGAGCGTTACTGCCTAACTTGGCCTTGATAGCTTGTTCTTCGGCTAAGATTTCCTGCTCGCGCTGTTGGTTAGCTTGATCGACTTCCTTGACGTTTTCTGCTTTCTGGACGCGAGATATATTCTGCATGGGCTCTAAATACCCTGCTGATAACATAGACGTAACCTGCATACTAATACACCTCCTTGTGAATTTTCGCTAAGTATTATACTAGATTTTGCTCATTAATTCCCAAATTATTAGCTCGAAACCCTGCCAGCCTTCCGACCTGTTAGTTTTCTCAAGAAATGATAAGCGTATGGATTTTGCAATGAACGTTTTGATTCTGTCAACCCCGAAATTTTTCAGAGCAGTTCTCGCGAGATTGACAGCGTAAGGCCTTGAGCCCAACAACTTCACGACTTCATTAGCATTCCTGAAACACGACAACATTAACGCGATTCGTAACCTGTTACACATTGCAGAAAGTATAGGTAAAATTGAGTCAGTGTTGCGCAAATATTTCAAAGCCCTGGCGACCTCATCATGATTTTCCGTGCACACGTTGTCAAGCAAAATATTCATAGCCCTTCCGCCCTCGTCAAAGCAGAGTGTTTCAACGTCTTCAAGTTTAATTTCGCGGCCTTCAGAGTACAGCGCCAACTTGTTAATTTCCGAGCGTAATTCCTCTTGAGAGTCAACGCTATCAGCCAATAATTGTGCAGCATCAGACGCAAGTGTGAACTTTGATTCTTTAGCGAGAGTCATCAACCATTTTGGCCTATCCCAAGGAGCGATTTGTGGTTCAGGTTTTATGAGAGTGATTGAATCTTTTATGGGCTTGAGATTTTTTGCGTCGGTGTTAAATACGAGAAGTATAACGGTGTCGGCTTTGTCATTCTCAAGGAATTGTGCAAGCTCATCGGGAAATTCTCCCAACGTTTCGGCGTTTTCAACAACGATTGCTTCACGTTCAACGAATAGTCCAGGGGTTATGACGTTCTCAAATAATTTCGGCCAAGTTTCAAAAGTATGAGCGTCGTATTTGCCATTAAGGGGCCAACCGTTTTTAGCAAGCTCACGCAATTTTTCGCCTATTTGACGACGTTGTGCTTCAGAGTACTCAATAGCGATTAAGTGCGGCATGATGTTTCACCTCACACGCTATTATACAAAAAGACGGCCAAGCTATGTGCCTGACCGCCTACGAAGTTATTACATCAAAACTTTATTCTGAAAGATCTAATACTTTTACATAAAGCCAATCTCCACCGTTATAGCTAGTAGATGCATTTTGCAATAATCCCGCTGATTTTGCTCTTGATTGTAATTTAGCCTTTAATTTTGCGTTCGTTTTAGGAAGCCCATAAGCTATATACCACTCACTCATCTTTCCACCATTAGGACCTCCTTGTCCATCTATAACAGCATAGCCATCACATTCGTTAGTATTTCCAGTCCACGCAGTTGTATTACTATCTCCCAAATTAATTTTTATTGAATCACCATTGCTTAAGTATTTGGTTATTAATTCTGGATAGTTATGTGCTAAATTTTGCATATGAGCATACTTATTCTCAGGATCCTTAATCCAATAATATTCGTTAGAACCATTTTTTGTATGTGTAATTTTATCAATGTTATCAACATAGAAAGCTAAAGTTGCTGTTTTGAGATTATGTATATTACTTATAACATTATTCGCCTTGGCCGAGGACACTGCCTCTGTACTGGAAAGCATCATCATTGCGCTTAATATTCCTATCACGACAATGACAATTAACAACTCCACGAGCGTGAAGCCCTTTTTACGATTGAACATAAATAAATTCCTCCCTAATGTGTGTGATTTCTAAAACTCTGGCTTATTATACTATTGATTGAAAACTTTGTGACAAAAAAGCCTCCCCGTTGTTCGAGGAGGTTATGTGTTATTCTGAATCGCTGTCTGATATATCTAGTATTCCGTCTTCGTTGTCTAGTTCGTCTTCAGGCTCTTCACCAGGAACTAATGGCGGTAACTCTTCGTCCCCTTGGGTAGATTCTGACGCTTCTGGCACAAATCCTATGCCCTTATTGACTTCCGACATTATGGCCTTCATGATCTCGTCCTGCAAAGTTTTGTTCTCGGATAAGAATTTCGCTACAGCCTCTTTGCCTTGGCCGAGTGTTTCGCCTTTGTAAGCAAGCCAAGCTCCCTTCTTGTTAATGACTCCGTAGTCAATCGCCATATCAACAACAGCGACTCCAGTCGGGATTCCTTTACCGTAAATCAAACTCGTGTGTGCAACTCTGAACGGTGGCGCAAGTTTATTCTTCACGACCTTCAAATAAAGTTCATGCCCTATAGTTACGTCGCCCTTCTCAAGTTTTTTGCCTCGCCTTACCTCAAGTCTTATTGACGCGTAAAATTTCAAAGCTCTTCCGCCCGTAGTTGTCTCGCTTGGCCCAGGGGCATATCCCGTTGAGATCATTGCGCGCAACTGGTTAATGAATACTACTATGCAATTAGTCTTTGAGATTATCGACGCTAAACGCCTCAACGAGTACGACATCAAACGAGCCTGCAAACCTAGTTGACTTTCACCGATCCGTCCGTCAATTTCTGCTTGAGGAGTCAAAGCCGCAACCGAGTCCACCACGACAATATCAACCGCTCCGGTTCTAACAAGTTGGTCAAGAACGTAAAGGGCTTGTTCACCGCTATCAGGTTGAGCAAGATATAAATCCTCGATATTCACGCCCAAAGTTAAAGCAAGTCGTGGGTCAAGTGCGTGTTCTGCGTCAATGAATGCTGCAATACCTCCGGCCTTCTGAACTTCTGCAATAGCACACAAAGCTATCGTAGTCTTTCCTGAACCTTCAGGCCCAAATATCTCAACTATACGTCCCTTAGGATAACCGCCAATCCCTAACGCAACATCAAGCGGCAAAACTCCTGTGGGGCTAACGTCAACATTCTTCTTGGCCGTGTCACCAAGCCTCATGATCGCTCCGTCCCCAAACTTGCTGCGAATATCTCCTATTGCTTCCTCTAAAATTTGTTCCTTCGTCTGTGCTGCTTTCTTAACAGCTTTTGCCAAGTTAATTCCTCCAGTTCTCCCACTTGTCTATAACTTCTCGTAAATAGTCATCAAGTTTCTCGTTGGCCATGTTCGTTATTTTGTCAGGTATCCCGTAAAAACCTTCTGCAATCGAACAAGCTATAGCTGTAAGTGTATCAGAATCGCCGCTTAATGATACAGCACTCCTCGCAACGTCCTCAAAGTTTTCGCCTACGAGAAATGCCGTGATAGCTTCCGGAACAGTCTGCTGACATGATTCAACGTGATGGTAAGTTTTTCGAATATCGTCAAGACTCCGTGAGAGATCGTAATAATATTTCTCGCAAATGTAGTTCTTGATTTCGTCCTTGCTTTTTCCTGTACGTGCTAGAAATATTGCTCCCGCTGTTGCCTTTGCTCCTCGTATGCCTTCAGGACTGTTATGCGAGATTCGTGAACTAGCCGCCGCAAAATTTTCAACGCTCTCTAAATCGTCAAACGCCCACGCAACTGGAGAGACTCTCATAGCTGAACCATTTCCCCAACTGTTATAAGGGGTGGGATTCTTTTTCATAAGCCAGTAATAAAATTTGCTCCCATAACCTGCATGAGGATAAGCACGTCCAAATTCTTGCATTGATTTTATGGCTTGTTTCTCAAAGTCGGACTCGCTGACCTTATCGCCCTTATGAGGCATGACCTTCATTAATGCGTCTGCTACTGCTAGAGTCATAACGGAGTCGTCAGTGAAATATGAGTTTTCGGAGATTAATTGATACTTACGGCTGTAAGCTGCTTCACGATGTTGATCGAACTCAAACGGGCTCCCGACTATGTCCCCTATAACTGCTCCTAACATTTTTGTGGATTAACCCTCCCAAGGTCTTACATGTTTGACTGCTTCGGCTTGAGAGATTCGCGCGTCGTTGTTATCAATGTCAATCAACACGTATTTATCGTTGCCCATTCCTAACTCTTTCATGTAAGAAAGTTGACGATGTCCGTGACGTGATTCGATTCTCTCAACTAAAGCCGCGTGATAATTTTCCGGCATTGCATAGACTAAATCAACACTAGCCTGATCGACAGCCAATATATCAAGTGAAGCGAGTATTCCAACGTTCGGAGTTACAACGGGGGCAGCCGCAACTCCTTCACAATCGCAAGAAACTGACATGTTACGCATGACGTTAATATACGCAATGTTTTTGCCAAAATGATCAATTGTCGCCTTAGTTGATTCTGTCATTCGCTCCATAAATTCCTCTTCGCAAATATCCCATTGATTAGGCTGACCGGGTGTTGTGTGAATCATTGCTTTTCCGATACGACCATCAGCGCAGCCTATGCCGATATTTTTGTCAGAGCCTCCGAAGCCTCCCATAGCGTGGCCTTTGAAGTGAGTTAATGCGAGCAGCGAATCATAATTCAACATGTTTACGCCAACCGACATTTTCGTGAACCACTTGCCGCCCTTGACAGGTAACAAAGCTGTTCCGCGTTCGTCCATAATATCGACCGTGGCAAAATCCCAGCCGTTAGTCTTGATAGCCTCTCTGTGTAAATCTGTGGTATAACGTCCGCCTTCATAGTAAGCATTAGTCTCGACAATGTGAGCGCCTGGTAAATCTTTCGTGATTAACTCCTTAACCCAAGGTCTAGGGATAATATTTGGGCCGTGAGGTTCGCCTGTATGAAGCTTAATTGCAACTTTGCCGGTGATGTGTTGATTGATTCGCGCGTAAATTTTCCTCAAGCCCTCTGCTGAAAGATCCCTCGTGAAATATACGATTGACTCATTTCCTGAACGCTTGCTATACGGAATGTATTTGTCGCCGTCTTTTCCTGGTAACATTATAAGTTTTCCTCCTGATAAAATTTTTGTGAAGTGTATGAAATTGGCGCGCCCAAGGAGATTCGGACTCCTGACCTTCAACTCCGGAGGTTGAGGCTCTATCCACTGAGCTACGGACGCAGCGTGAGAATTATATCATGTAAGGAATAACAGGGAGCCCCTACAAAACCCCCTGTGCTATTTTCGTGAAGAAGTCAATGAATTTTTCCGCGTACAATCCGTAAAGAAAACTCCCTACAGCAAGAACATACAATGGAAGCAACATTTGCCAGCCTGGATCTTTAACGCCCTCGTTAGCAGTCTTGAAATCAAAATTTTTCCCGGGCATTATGAATATACTAAAGATAGAAAATATATACAACACCGTCAACACAGCAGAGATAGCTAACATTGCTATGCCTATGTGCCCAAGTGGATAAGAAGCCGCGCAAGCCGTCCCAAGTTGCCATTTCCCCATAAAGCCAGCGCTAGGAGGAAGACCGCACAAGGCCAAGCCCGAAATTAATAACGCAATGGAAGTTTTAGGCATTCCCAAGCCGATCCCTCGCATGTCAAATAAATATTCGCGTTTAGTCTGACATAAGATAGCTCCGGCGCAGAAGAACAAATTAATCTTCATGACCGCGTGCCCTCCCATATGAGTTAATGCTCCGACGAGGCCCTCAGGAGTCAATAACAACACCCCTAGTACGATATAAGAGAGCTGACTAATAGTTGAGTACGCAAAACGCCGCTTCAAGTGTTGAGTCGCAAGCGCCATTGATGAGCCATACACTATAGTGATACATGCAAGACCGAAAGCCGCCCATTGTGCCCACGTCCCAGCGAGTGAAGAAGGCTCGAACACGTACCAGGTTAAACGAATTATCGCGAAGACTCCAGCTTTGACGACCGCAACAGCATGCAACAGAGCTGTAACAGGTGTAGGAGCTACCGACGCGCTAGGAAGCCACGAATGAAACGGGAATACAGCAGCTTTTACTCCGAAGCCAAGAAATCCTAAGAACCACGCCCACAAAAGCATGTTGCTAGGTTTATCAGGGGATACAATCAACGTACCGCCCATCTTGAAAATTTCGCCAGCACCTTGGGACATTGCATAAGTAAGAGCGATAAATGCACACGCAGCCCCGCCAACCGAATAAATCAAATATTTTCGTCCAGCGTATCTTCCTCGGCCGTCCATCTCATGCATGACTAAAGGCAACGTTGTCAAAGTCATTAACTCGTAGAATAAATACAGCGTCAATAAATCTGAAGAAAGCGCAATCCCCGCAACTACCCCATAAGTTAATACGAACCATGCAAAAAATGAAGTCTCCCTGTGTTCGTGATTCATGTACTCAAAAGCATAAAGAGTAGTCAACGGCCATAGCACAGCTATCAAAACAGCAAAGACCATTCCAAGACCGTCAAGCCTCAATGCAAACGCAGCTTTCTCTGAAAACCTGAACAACGTCAAAGTATTCGCAGGAGGATCAAGAACTAGCAGCAAAATGATTAACGTGTTGAAGAGTACCGCGCCTTCCGTGAAGATGTTACGAGATTTACGGCTAGGAAAATTTATCGTGGTTATCAATAACGCCGCGAGCGCAGGAATTAATATCGGGAACAATAAAAATTTTTCATTCATGAATTACTCATTCCTCCTAACCTCATTATTTTAATCTAGTTCTGTCAGGGTGTTCGCCTCCCCAACCTAATGGCGGCATGTTCTCAATGCGTGAAATGTCCTCGGGGTCAATCTCAAAATCAAAGCACGCAAAATTCTCTCGCATTTTCTCAATCGAACTGGCTTTCACTAATGGCATGACACCTTCTTGAATGCAGAAGCGTATACAAATTTGTGCGAGACTCACGTTATATTTCTTGGCCAAGGAGATTAATAACTCGTCAGAAAAAATCCTCCCACGCGCTAATGGACTCCAAGCCTGCAATAAAATTTTGTGCTCACGATAAAAATTTAACGCGAAAGTTTGAGTGTGGCCTGGGTGAAATTCGAGCTGTGCGAGCGCGGGCACGACCTTACAATTTTTGAGAATAATATCAGCGTGATAAGGCAAAAAATTACTCACCCCAAGAGCTTTGATTTTACCCTTTGAATATAATTCTTCCAATGCGCGCCAAGTCTCAAGGTTAATTTCCGGATCCATATTCGGCCAATGAATGAAATACGCGTCAAGATAATCAGTTTCGAGTCTCTCAAGCGTGCGTGTAAAAGCTGCCTTTGCATTCTCATAACCTGCTTCATCTTTCCAGAGCTTGGAGGCTATGAAAATTTTCTCTCGTTGAGTCCCTGTTGCTTTCATTGCTGTTGGGATTGCTTCCTCGTTGCCATAAAAAGACGCCGTGTCAAAATATTCAAAGCCTGCTTTCATTGCAAGCGTTATCGAATCAACATCAGCTTTGTACGTCCCGAAACCTATAGCAGGAAATTTGAGGCCGCTATTTAGTGTCAAGGTCTTCATGCTAGTTCTCTCCTTACTCAAATGATAAATTCCTGTGTGAGGACTCAATCTTTTAACATAATATGCAAAAAAGTGTTAGAGATATTTTAATGAATTTTTCGTGAAAGTTTGACAGATTTTAATTAGCGGTGTAAAATTCCGGCTCAATGCAATTCAGATATATATTGTACCAGTTAGAGACAATATCTTTTCTAATACTTTTCAGTGATCACAACAGCCGGGGGTCCTGAGATCCCCAGCTTGCAACCTTTCCTATAACGTTTGTGATAAGCTACTTATTTAAGAAGGCGTTTACCCTGTCTTTCACGTGTGATCCGTCGGCGAGTCCTTTTGCTTTACTCATTACGGCTTTCATTAATTTGCCCATGTCTTTTGGTGACGAAGCGTTAATTTCCTGTGCGGCTTGTGAGATTATTGCGTCAAGTTCGTCGTCGCTCATTTGTTTTGGTAAATATGGCTCAAGAATTTTTATCTCGGCCAACTCTGACTCGGCTCTATCGTTTGCGCCTCCGGCTTTGTATTGTTCTGCGGCGTCCTTACGTTGTTTTATGAGCCTGCGTATAACCGTGTGAACGTCATCGTCTGTTATCTCGACTCCCTTGCCTTTATCAGCTTGCAATTTCTGTAACTCGGCCTTCAGCATTCTCAAAGTGGAAAGTTTTGCTTCTGCGTGTTCCTTCATTGCTTGGGTTAAATCGTGGGTTATGTCTTGTACTAACATGATAAATAAATTCCTCCTAACAAAAAGGGAGCCCGTTAAAGCCCCCTTGCCTTAATGATTACATTGGGTTTCTGTGTCGCATACTTTTACGTTTACGGGCAGCTTCTGCGCGTTTGATCTTCTTTGCATCGCTGGGTTTCTCGTAATGTTCACGTTTACGTGCTTCACGAAGTGTTCCTACTCTTGCTACTTCACGTTTGAATCGCCTGAGGGTATCCTCGAGAGACTCTCCGTCCTTACGGGTTACTGTCGTCATGTTACTATTCCCTCCCTTCGGATTCTATAAAGCGTCAAACGATTAGCCCGGGGGCCAACCGAGATTACGTCCTGCCAACAAATGTAAATGCAAATGTGGGACTGTTTGTCCGCCTTGTTCGCCAGTGTTGATTACCATTCTGTAACCGTCCTTCTCGAGGCCAAGTTCGCGGGCAACATTCACAGCACCAGTCATCAAATCACTCCAAACGCCCCTATCATCAACGGCAGCCGAGGAAGTGTAATGAGCCTTTGGAATTATCAATACATGCACAGGAGCTTGCGGGTTAAGATCCTTGAATGCTACGACTTTATCATCATTGTAGACAAAATCAGTGGGGATTTCTCCGTTAGCTATCTTGCAGAAAATACAATCACTCAAAATTTTTTGCCTCCTAGAATTGACACGGAGAATTTTACAATATAATCAAGTTATTCACAATTAAGAATATACGTACTTTTTTGCGGAGACATATTATTTGCCAAAGGTGTTAATGTTGTGATATAAATCAAGAAAAATTTTCCATGAAAGGATTTGATTAATAATATGGAAATGTATTTAGCGGCGTTAAAGGACTTGATTCTTCAGTCAGGTTTCTTCGGCCTCACTACGGGAAATATTATCATGCTCGTAGTGTCGTTCGTGTTGCTTTACTTGGCTATAGGGAAGGGCTTTGAGCCACTGTTGCTTGTTCCTATTGCGTTTGGTTGCTTGCTTGTGAACCTGCCTCTTTCAGGAATCTGGGACGAGTATAACGCCACTACACACACGATAGGTTTCTTGCGTTCACTTTATTACGGCGCAGAGTTTGAGATTTACCCGATCTTGATCTTCTTGGGAATCGGAGCCATGACGGATTTTGCCCCATTAATTGCTAACCCTATCACATTCTTGCTTGGAGCTGCTGCACAGTTCGGAGTTTTCGTTGCATTCATCGGAGCTAACTGGCTTGGCGCACTCACAAACGGCCTCGTATCCTTCAACATTAAAGAAGCTGCAAGTATCGCAATTATCGGAGGAGCGGATGGCCCCACGAGTATTTACTTAACAGTTATGCTTGGCCAGACTCAAATTTTGGGCGCTGTAGCTGTTGCTGCATATAGCTATATGTCATTAGTGCCTATGATTCAGCCTCCTGTAATCAAGCTCATGACCACAAAGAAGGACCGCGGAATTATCATGGGACAGCTTCGTCCAGTTTCAAAGCGCGAGAAAATTTTATTCCCGATTATCTGCACGGTTGTATCAGGCTTAATTCTTCCGGCTTGTGTACCACTTGTAGGAACGTTGATGTTCGGAAACTTGTTGAGAGAATGCGGCGTAACTGAAAGACTTAGCAACACTGCACAGAACGAACTCATGAACATAGTAACGATATTCTTGGCCCTGTCAGTCGGTTCAACAATGGCTGCTGATAAATTCTTGACGGTCGGAACACTTGCCATTATCTGCCTTGGACTCGTGGCATTTGCTTTCTCAACATTCGGCGGACTCGTATTCGGTCAGATTATGAAAGTTTTGTCAGCTGGAAAGATTAACCCGATGATCGGTGCTGCTGGAGTCTCTGCTGTACCTATGGCGGCTCGTGTAGTTCAAAGAGTTGTACAACAGGAATACCCCGGCCACTTCTTACTCATGCACGCAATGGGACCAAACGTCGCTGGCGTTATCGGAACTGCTGTAGCTGCGGGAGTCATGCTTACACTTTTATCACGTTAAGAAATTTATAATTGCAATGCGTATTCAATGGGCATGTTTCGTAATGAGATATGCTCATTAATTTTATGGAGGAGGGAAAAATTTATGGCGTATTATGTTGGAGTCGACATTGGCGGGACGAATATAAAAACGGGCGTTGTAGATTCGTCGGGAAATATTTTGGGGGAGTCAAGCGTTCCTACTGGTGCAGATCGTCATCAAGAAGTTGTGCTGCTGGATATATTGCAAACGGTTAAGGATTCAATAGCTGCTGCAAAAGTTGACGCGCGAGAAATAAAAGCTGTGGGCGTTGGATCGCCTGGCATGATTGACTACGAAAAAGGAATAGTTATTCGCAACTTCAATCTCAACTGGGAAAATTTCTACATAGCTGACTTAATGAGCGAGGCTCTAAAAGTTCCTGTGAGGCTTGCAAACGATGCTGACGCGGCTGCACTTGGTGAAGTTGTTGCCGGGAGTGCAAAGGGTGCTAAAAGCGCAATGATCATAACCCTAGGGACTGGAGTAGGCTCCGGCTACGTAATCAACGAGAAAATTTTCAGGGGCTGCGAATGGGGCCACATGGTAATCGTACACAACGGCAGAAAATGCACTTGCGGGAGAAACGGCTGCTTTGAGGCTTATTGCTCTGCTACAGGCTTGATAAATTCCACCAAACAAGCTATCAACGAACACCCCGACGGAATTTTGGCAAGTATCGCTAAAGAAGAAGGCGTTGTGAGTGGTCACACGATATTTGATGCTGCGGACAAGGGCGACGAGATTTCTGCAAAAGTCATTGACGAATACATAAGCGCATTAGCTTGCGGACTCGTGAATTTGATTAACGGTTTACAGCCTGAAGTCGTGAGCATAGGCGGAGGGATTGGCAAACAGGGCGAGAGGTTACTAGTTCCGTTGCGCGAAAAAGTTTACGCTGAAGTCTTCAAAGGAATACCACACCCCAAAATCGTGAGCTGCACACTTGGCTATAAAGCTGGATTAATCGGCGCGGCTATGTCAGTGAGAGATATTTAACGAGAACAAAAAGCACCCGGAGTTTCGAGTACAGGTTTCTTCGAGTGCTGCATTATTTACATTTCACAAAATAAGGTTAAAATTAGTCAAGTTTTTAATGAAGGGAGAATTAATTACTCATGCAATATAAAGATTACTATAAAATTTTAGGTGTGTCACGGGACGCAAAACCTGATGATATTCGTAAGGCATATAGAAAGTTAGCTAAACAATATCACCCTGATGTGAATAAAGCGGCTGATGCTGAAGAAAAATATAAAGAGATTAACGAAGCTTATGAAGTTCTAAAAGATCCTGACAAGCGGCAAAAATATGACACTCTAGGAATGAATTGGCAGAGCGGCCAAGATTTTACACCTCCTCCAGGCTGGCAACATGTAGATTTTGGAGGCAACGTGGGAGATTTTGGCGGAGGCTTCAGCGATTTCTTCCAGACTTTATTTGGAAACACCGGCGGAGAATTTGACAGGTTCGGGGATATTTTTTCAGGCGCAAGAAGTTCACGCGGTAGACGCCCTATGAAACGAGATACTGAAGTTGACTTGACGCTATCACTTGAGAACGCTGTGAAAGGCGGAGTACATGATCTCGTGCTAAATGGCTCAAAGGGTAAACGCACAATAAGCACACGACTCCCCAAAGGAATAACCGAGGGCAGCCAAATAAAGCTTGCAGGAAAATCCGAGGGGGGCGGAGATATTCTGATCAACATTCACATTGCGCCGCATAAAATTTTTGAGATTAACCAGCACGATTTAACGCGAGATTTCACTGTTCCAGTATGGCAAGCAGTGTTGGGCCAAGATATTAGCGTAGAGACTCTTGAAGGCCAAGTTACAATCAAGATGCCTCCAGGAATACAAGACGGCCAGAAATTGCGCTTACGAGGCAAGGGAATGCCAAAGCGTGACGGGACTAACGGGGACTTATACGTGAGGATTCGTGTAGAGATACCGCGACATTTAACAAGTAAGCAAAAAGATTTATGGGAGGAACTAGCGAAACTAGGGTAAAATATTCACAAGTCCACTAAATCATAAAGGGGGAGAATAATTTGCGCTCAAAAGTTTTTAACGTGCCTAACACTTTAAGTTTGCTCCGGGTATTTCTTGCGCCTCTAGTCCTGCTGTTCTTGTCATTGAAGATTGACGTGAAATTTGTATCTTTCTTGCCTGAAGTGAGCTGGGGCGATGTGATTGCGGCTATAGTGTTTATTATTGCTTCGTTGACAGACGCATTTGATGGTTATATCGCTAGACGTGATCATCTCGTTACTAACTTGGGAAAATTTATTGACCCCTTGGCCGATAAAGTGCTAGTGATTGCGGCTATGTTGGCATTGATTGAGCTGCAGAGATTGCCGGCCTGGATCGTAATGGTGATAATAACGCGTGAATTTGTTGTTACGGGCTTGAGACTTGTAGCTGCTGCTGAAGGAGTAGTTATAGCTGCGTCAAAGGGAGGAAAGCTCAAGACGGTGTGTCAGATTATTGCGCTCATAATGCTTATACTTAACATACCGGGCGGAATGATTTTAATGTGGCTAGCAATGATTCTCACAGTGTGGTCAGGAATGGAATATTTAATCAAGGGTAGCAAAATTATAACTGGTGAATAAGTTTGTAGCAAAGGCACATCTCGTAAAGGGGTGTGCTATTTCTGCAAACAAAAAATCCTGGAGCAAAACTCCAGAATCTTCTCTCCCCTTCTTGATGATTACCTTATCACTATCTATTGATGGAGCGGAAGACGGGATTTGAACCCGCGACCCCAACCTTGGCAAGGTTGTGCTCTACCCCTGAGCTACTTCCGCATTGTTCGCTAACTTAATCATGGTGGCGGGACCCAGAATTGAACCGGGGACACATGGATTTTCAGTCCATTGCTCTACCAACTGAGCTATCCCGCCTCGCGTTATCTTGATCTAAAATGGCGGGGCCGACGAGACTTGAACTCGCGACCTTCGGCGTGACAGGCCGACACTCTAAACCGACTGAGCTACGACCCCGCGTGAATCGTTAAATCTCTGGTGGGCGAAGCAGGGTTCGAACCTACGACCCCTTGCGTGTAAAGCAAGTGTTCTACCGCTGAACTATCCGCCCGCTGCGTCAAGCACAACGAAGGGAATTTTATACTCACTCTCAAATTTTGTCAAGCATTTTTCTTCACGTAAGATTCAATTTCGTCCCAAGTTTTATTTGCTGCACCTCCTAGCGTTTTGAAATACTCTTCACAATTTTGTTGGGCGTTAGCTTTGTATTCAGGGTCTAGGCATTGCTCCCAAGCTCGTGCGAGTTCGCTGTCAGTGTTCACACAAATAGCTGCTCCCATTGCGTCCATGCGTTCTGTGTCTGGGAAATCCGTCATGCTTGGTCCATGTATGGCAGGCAATCCGAATAACGCTGGCTCAAAGGGATTTTGTCCGCCCTTCTCAACCAAGCTTCCCCCTATAAATGCAGCGTCAGCCGCCGCGTAAAGTTCAAACAAGACTCCTATTCTGTCAACAGCTATAACATCATAGTCAAAATTTTCGCTCTTGTTGATTCGTGAGAGTAATTCCGCGTGAAGTTCGTTGTATGGCAAAACAGAAGCTATAGCCATCAAAGCCCGTTCAGGGTGTCTTGGAACTATAACGAGTCTTGCGTCAGGATATTTGCGTCGTAAAATTCTGAAAGCTGAAATTACAATCTCGTCTTCTCCTTGATGAGTGCTTCCAGCTACGATTAATGGCGCGTCTTTTTTCTTGAGCCAACTCCATTTTTCGGGGCTTGTACTTTTTCGTCGGTCAAGCAGTGTATCAACTTTGCAATCTCCTGTTACGATTATTTTATCAGCGGGCACTCCCAAAGCTATAAAGCGTTCTTTATCGTCATTGAATCTCACCATCAACTTTGTGAAGGAAGCTAAAACACATTTCCAGAAAAATTTTGTGCGGCTTAAATTTTTGAAGCTCTTGTCTGAAATACGGCCATTAGCTAAAAATGTTGGAATGTTGCGTGCTTTAAGTTGCGCGAGAATCTCCGGCCATAATTCCGTTTCCATTGAGATATAAATCGCTGGCTTTATGTTATCGAGTGAACGTATTACGAATTTTCGCGTGTCGAATGGGCTATAAATTATCTTATCTACAATTCCAGTCAACAAATTTTTCGCCATAGTTCTGCCTGTTATCGTTACGGTTGAGATAACACAAGGCTGTGAGGTCTTGGCCTTTATCCTGCGAATCAATGAGCTAGCCGACTGAACCTCGCCAACTGATACAGCATGAATCCATATAGGATTTGTAGGGACGTTCTCAACGTTGCCGACTCTTTCTGCTATGTCGTTTTTGTATTTGCGTCTTAATATTCCAAGTCCTCCGATTTTGAAGAAAGTACTTATGCAGAATCTATATAGAGCCATTCCCGCGGAATATGATTTATTCAAATTTACTCCTCCTATTCTTGTTCGTGAATTATACAGGTTATAATAATCTTGTTTTACAAATTTTCATGACGGAGGATTTTGAACTTGTCGCTCAAAAAAGGTCTGATAATATTCATATTGCTAGCATTCGGAATGGGAGCTTTGATAATTTTCCGCAGTGTTGATCATGAAACTATACGCTCATTATTAGCCGCCAATAAACTAAAACTTTTGCTTGCCTTGTTCGTAGTGTTCATTGCTTGGGTGTGTGATGCGGGGAGATTTTGCGCTCTAGCCTTCGCAGCTCACGAGCATGTATCCTTCTCAATGGGAATTGTATTAACTTGGTTGAACTATTTCGGCAGTGCTGTTACTCCTATGCAGAGTGGTGGCGGTCCGTTTCAGGTTTACGCGCTTTACACAAGAGGGATACCAGTTGGGAAGGGAATAGCCATAACTTTAATGCGTACGATGTTGACGATCTTAATATTGACTCTCGCTGTGCCTATAGCTCTTATTCTCGATCCTGATATTCTTGTGGGCAGTCCGTTTCTAAAAGGTGTGGTTTATTACGTTTTCGCATTCATCATAGCTAGTTGGGTTTTCGTTGTATATACGATTATGAGGCCTGGAACGATAAAGAAGTTAAGCCGCTCTTTCGTGATGCTGTTACGTAAATTCAAGTTCCTAAATTCTCGTAAGAGAGTCATTAAGCTCACACAATGGCTTGATCGTGAAATTGATAACTACATTCTCAACTTTAGACTCGTATTCAACACCGGCAAGTTTTGGCTTTGCGTAGCGATAATATTATCAGTCTTGCACCTTCTCGCATTGTTCACAGTCTTACCAGTCTTAATGAGCTCGGTAGGTTTACCTTTTAGATACGTTCAAACTATAGCTGTTCAAGCTGTGTTCATGTTCATATTGTATTTTGTGCCTACTCCTGGAGCGTCCGGAGTCGCTGAAGGTGGAGGCGCTTTGTTATATTCAATTCTTATGCCGGAGAACATGGCCGGGATTATGTCAATAATTTGTCGCTTCTTCACGGATTACATTTCTATATTCATGGGCGTTATAGTTGTTATTCGTATGTTAGGTTGGGGAGTAAGCGAGAATATTCACAAGGGGGCTTCGGTTGAAGATGCTTAATAAATTGCGTGAATGGGTGTTTAAAATGCGCGGCGGTCTATGGACGTTGTTATTTGTGGCGATATTGTTCATGGCGAAAAAATCTACGCTGCCAAAAATTTCTGTTGCTCTGGTCATAATTCTTGCGGGCCAAGTCTGGCGATGTTGGGCTGTGGGATTCATTGGCTTATATAGAGGCGAGAACGTCAAGGCTCTCAAACTTGCGACAAGAGGTCCGTATGCTCTCATGCGTAACCCGTTATATTTCGGAAATTTCTTAATCGGTCTTGGCTGGAGCGTTATTGCTGGTGTTCAAGCAGTCATTATATTCGTCATAAGCTTCTATTTACTCTACAATCTTGTGATCATTCCTCATGAAGAAAGCTTCTTGCGCTCAAAGTTTGGCATTGAGTACGAGGCTTATTGCAGGGACGTCAAACGCTTTTATCCGGCAAAACTCAAACTTGAATATCTACGAGGCAGATTTGATAGGAAAATTTTAATGCGGAGTGAAATTCATACGATAATCTCAACAATAATAGGCACGCTGATAATTATCGCAATATGTTATACTTAGCTAATTTCGATAGCACAAAGGAGGCTTAAGGAAAGCATGTGCATTAATCACAATGAGCTCCCCAAACAGGAAACAGGTAACGATCAACAAAACAAGCAGCCAGAAATTATGATCAGTGATTTACTTACAGCAATATCGGAGAACGAATACCCACAATACATTTTAGAAGCGATCGAAAAAGTTAGAGCATGGATCAATACAGCGCTTAATCGTGTTACGCGCGAAGACGACGAGAATACAGACACATTCACAGAATTTTTTGGGGACGAATTTGACGACGAAGAGGGCGGCATTGAAGAGTTATTCAAAGAGTTGAAGAGCTTGGCTCAATACGCTGATGTTATCCCGGGAGGAAACAAAGCCAGCAACAACAAAGAAGATACAATCATAGTAAGTTTGGCGCCCCCTGATTATGATAGTGGCTTGAGAGCAGCTATAGATTGTGCCGCAGTATTTCATCGTCCTCACTGTAAACGGGTCTGGCTTTTGAGTGACACATTTATATTCAACGAGATAATTAAATACATTCCACACGTTGACGCCCTGAACGAACAAGGCATAACTCTACGCTTCATACTCATAACGCCTTGGGGGTGGGTTGAATTACCGTTAAGCGAAATGACAGTGAATAAACGACAATTTTTATGGAGGACAGAGAACATTAAGGCGGAGAACAAAATTAAACGCAGGAGGAAGAAATAGCTATGAGTACAACTTGATGACCTAAATATCTGGTTTGCTATATTGGGATTCTTCGCTGCTGTACCTGTTGCTATAGCGATCGTTCAGTACATCTTAGCAAAATAAAAGAGGGGGGCTCCCCTCGTCCTTTAATCTCTTACATCGCTTAAGACGCAATCAGTGTACGCTTCATACAACCAAAACAAACGAGGCAATATATCTTCTTCAGGAACATTCTTATCAAAACAATAAGCTTCACAAACTGCTATGTCATTTTCTCTATGAGCTTTTCTTAACTCCGGCGGCATTGTTGAATCATTGTACAAAGATGCAAGAGAGGACTCAGGGTATAAGGCACGGGCATCAAGAATCTTTTGCGCTGTTGATGAAATTCGCGCGCGCTCCGAGTCTGTTACGAAAGGCCAAGGGAAATTATTATACACGACAGTATTCGAATATCTGTAATCGCTCTTGAGCCTCCCTGCTACGACACGTACCCATGCCATATGAACACGCGACATTAATACGCCAAATTGATACAAGCCTCCGCCGGGGATAATGCGAAGTGCGTCACCTGGAATTACAGAATCATCAAGATAACCCATAGGAATATAATAACGATTTTCGGAAGATGTTTTCGGTATTGCAATATAAGTTCCTGTTGGCTGCCGTATCTCTGCAAAAAGCCATGGAGTCTCAGCGCGTTTTTTGGTTGCCTCCCTTTTGCTCTCGAGCCTGAACTTTTTCACAGCTTCAACACGTTCCATAACATGCTTCATATCGTGAAGTTCTTGCGGGTTCGCATCAACAAGCCATAAGCACCAACGTTCTATGTTATTGATGAACTCGTCGCCACCTATAAAGCGTTTGATGAATTTCTTGGCCTTGGGTTCACGCTTGATAAAGTCCTCATATTCTTCACGAGAATTAATAAATAAGTATCCTCCATCGGCTGCCATACTCCCTGAAGACATTGGCAATACTCTGACAAAATATTTCTCTTCTTCCATTGCTGTTCTCCAACAAAATAAAAGAGGGATCGCTCCCTCCTGATTGCTTACTTGATAACTTTGAGTGCCTTTCTGTCAATCGTCAACGCCACGAAGATTAAGAACACTATACCCTTGATTAATTGCTGTGTAGCTGACTCGAAACCAAGCATGACCAAGCCATTATTAAGCACTGTGTACATCAACGTGCCTACAACGATATTTGAGAAACGTACCTTCGCGCCTCCTGTTATTGGTAAGCCTCCAAGCACGAGCGAGATTAATATTTGAGTCTCAAGCTGATTTCCCGCCGTTGAAGTTATTGAGCCTACCTTGATGACGTTCACGAATGCCGCAAGCCCCGTTAATGCTCCTGCCGCAACAAACACGAGAAATTTTACTTTGTCCGTCTTTACTCCAGAGAACCTCGCCGCAGTCTCGCCTGAACCTACAGCCTTAACATCATTGCCGATCCTTGTGAACTTGAACAGGAAGAACGCCACTATCAGAACTACAACGGTGATTCCGATTTTGAGGTTGTCGCTATCGAGTGCCTTTATTGCTGCGCTGGCTGGTATAGCCGTCTCCGTCGTGAGATAAGCACATACTCCCCTGAATAAATACATTGTACAGATCGTAACGATGAAGCTTTGAAGCTTGAATTTCACGTGGAAGAATCCGTTTACCGCCCCTATAGCTGCTCCCGTGAGAATGCCTCCCAAAATTGCAAGCGGTATGCTGTAGAACGATAACAACGATACAACTATAGACGCTACGCCCAACGTTGAGCCTTCAGTGAAATCTATTGAGCCCAGAGTCATCACGAAAAAGACTCCAGTTGCTACTATCATTGGATAATAAACTTGCGACAACAACAAACGCAATCTCTTCGGCTGCATGATTCTTCCGTCGGTCAAGTAATACATGACAACCATAATCACTATCAGCCCTATGAATGGCAACAAGCCTTTGAATGTATCATTATCGAGTAACGCCGCTAATTTTGACTGCTCGTTATCATTTCTCAATGCCATATTCCTTCACTCTCCTGTCTATACCATTTTCGCGATTAAATCTTCTTCAGCAAGGCTCTTACTGCGCATGAACGTGCCATTAATTTTTCCGTCCTTCATGATGAGAATCCTATCTGACATTCCTAAAAGCTCCGGGATTTCTTCAGAGATCATTATGATTGATTTACCCTGCTGCTTTAACTCCGACATAAGGGCATAAATCGCTTGTTTGACTTTGACGTCTATACCACGAGTCGGAGAGTCAAGAACGAGAATATCGCTTCCCTTACCCAACCAACGAGCCAACACGACCTTCTGCTTGTTTCCTCCTGATAAGTCAGATACAAATTGATTGATCCCTTGCATTTTCGTTTGCATCTTCTCGGCGTATTCTTGAGCAAATTTATTCAGCTTGCCATGATTGAGTAAATGTTTGTTGGCCAAGTCATCGAGTGAAGGCAGTACGATATTATTGCGTATGGATTCGTTGAGGATTATTGATTCGTTGTCGCGATCCTTTGAGGCATAAGCGATTGAGTGATGAATTGCGCCCGTGATGTCATTGACTTCATAGCCGTCTGATAATGTAACACTACCTTCTCTTTCCCAAGACGCTCCGAAAACTGCTTTGCCTACCTCGTGCATTCCGCATTCAGACAAGCCGCCGAAGCCCAAAATCTCGCCCCGATGTAAATCAAAGCTCACGTCATAAATTTGTCCGGGCACTGTTACATTCTTGACGCTCAAGACAACTTCATCAGAGATAGCGCCGTCGTAGTCAGTCCTGTAATAAGCTGAGCCAATCTCACGACCAACCATCAAGCGTTTAATATCGTCCTCGTTTACGTCTTTTGCGTTCACTGTGTCAATATATTCGCCGTCACGCAAAATTGAGATAGTGTCGCAGTGTTCGAGTACCTCGCCTAAATCGTGGCTTATAAAAATTACGCTTCGTCCGTCAGCTCTAACCGCGTCCATGATCTTGTAAAGTTCAAGCCTTCCATTTTGTGATAATGCCGTCGTGGTTTCGTCAACGATTAAGATTTTCGGCTTCATGTAAGTGGCTTTGACTATCTCAACGAGTTTACGATCTTCAAAATTATAATTATCAATCATTGCGCCGGCGCGTATGTTCTTGAATCCGTACTCGTCAAGTAATCTCTGGCCCTCTTGAACCATTGCGCGAGTGTCCTTGATTAATCCGTGCATGAAAGGATCTTCGTGACCAAGGAAAATATTTTCGGCGACGCTCAACCCTGAAAGAGTACCCATTTCCTGAACGATTATTGAGACACCCAAGTTATTAGCCTCAACTTGATTCTTAACGTGCATGACTTGGCCATCAAGTGTAAACGTTCCGCCTCCTGACGTGTAAATCCCGCAGAGTATCTGGCAAAACGTGCTTTTACCTGAACCATTTTCACCGATTAACGCGCGTATCTCACCGGGAGCAATGTTAAGACTTACGTTATTAAGGGCGTGTGTGATTCCGAATCGCTTGTCAATATTTTCGGCCTTCAACAAAATTTTCTCTTCACTCATAGTTTTTTCGCCTCCTGACTATTTCACGACTGAACCGCGTTTGCCTCGTGCAGTCAACGTTACGATTACAAGCAAGGCTGCTCCTGTTACTACGTTTTGTATAGTGGTTGGGGCTCCGAGTGCTACAAAGCCATTGAAGATTATCGCGATGATAAATTCTCCTACAACTATTGCGCTTATGGGCGTGCCGTATTTCCTGAAAGCTACTCCGAAGAACGTACCCATTAACGGCTGAAAGTTTCGGCTCATCGTTGACATACCTGTTAGAGCGGTCATTGTTGTTCCGTAAGAGACGGTTAATATAGCCATTATTCCTACGAAGAAATGAAGCAGAGCGAACCCGATTAACTTATACTTCTTGACGTCGATACCCATGTTCTTGGCCGTAAACTCATTTGAGCCAATAGCATTGCAGTACGTGCCGATTTTTGTGTAATTCAGAATGAACCACATGAACGCAAAAGCTAACGCAGCAAGAATAATATTTCCAGGAGCGCCCGAGAAAAATCTTAAGCTAGGGTCAAGAGTCTGTTTTACTCCGCCAGCAGCAAACACTGCTACACTTTCAAGTACTAGCATTATTCCAACTGTAACTATCATTGACGGGACATTAAGCTGATTGTAGAGAAAGCCTATGATGATTCCGATCAACGTACCACAGCCGAGGCAGCCAAGAATGAATCCAGCATAGCCGAATTTACTTGAGAGTATTACGCCGATTATTGACGATAAGACTATGTTAGCGCCGACCGCGAAATCAAATAATCCCATTACGACTATGAAATATAATCCACAGCCGCCGACCGAATAAATTATTGAGGACTGGAAGTAAGAGTAAAGATTTTCTGGGCTACCGAAATTTGTTGGGGTTAAGAATTTGAAGATGGCATAGAACACTACGACCATAGCCGCTAAGATCATGAAGCCATATAGACGACTATTCTTGAAATTTTGCATATATACTCACCTCATAAAAATAGAGCCAGCCTCGTTAAGACTAGCTCTGTAAAATATTCATGTTGCTACAACTATTTCGTGTGACGTGCAACAACGTCTTCAACTGACAATTTCGCACAAGCTGCGGCCAAGTCATCGTATGAAAGCTCGGCTAATTCTTTGATCTCGTCAGCAGTATAAGGAAGTTGATCTCCAGTGAAATATTTTGCGTAGTTCGCATAGTCTTCAGGGGAAGCAACATACATGTACGGGAAAATCATGTTATGGAAATTTGAAGTACTCGTCTCGTATTTGCCTCTGATTGTGTTGTAGACCATTAAGAACGCGAAGAAAGGATCTGCATAGTGTCCGCCACTTTCAGCCGCCATGGCACCGGATTTAAGTTTTTCGTCAAGGTCAGGAAGGAAGTCTGTGGAAACGACTGCGATTTTTCCGGTTAAGCCTTTAGCCTCGATAGCCGCGATTGCTCCGAGAAGAGTATCACCACCGCCACCAGCTACGATAAGAGCATCAATATCGGGGTTAGCGTCAATGATTGCTTCAGCGGTTGCGCGTCCAGTGTCTGTTGTTGTGCGTCCGTATTGAGGATCAAGAAGTACGACGGGGTCCTGCGGGTTATGCTTGTTCCATTCTTCAACGCCTGCTTTGTAGCCTGCCCAACGTCCAAGGAATGTAGCGTCGCCGGGTTCCCAACCTTCGAGACCGATCTTGCGGCAGCCCTTCTGTGAAGCGAGAATTAATACTAACGTTTTGCCGTTATCGAACTCTGACTCATGAACAGCACCAACGTAATATTTTGAAGCCAAAGCCTGTGCGTATTCGTCGGGGTTAGCGTCCTTCTCGATTGATCTGAAGAATTGAGCTACGTATACTTCGTTCTCGTCGCAGGTCTTGATTACTGAACCCATTTCGGCGGAAGCGGAGTTGCAGATTATGATTCCGTCACAACCGGCCAAGGCTAAAGTCTCTGCGCTTGCAGTAACCTGTTCAGAAATGTGAGCCTGATCTACCCATTGAGTCTGAACACCAAGAGCTTCAGCAGCAGCATCAATTATTCTCTTGCATTCACTTCCGAGCGTGTCAGTTGAACTCCAAATGGAGATACCGATCTTAATGGGAGCAGCGAAAACTGCGGGAGCAGCACTAAATACCATAGTTGCTGCGAGGATCATTGCGACAAATTTTTGGGTCATGATACAAACCTCCGATGTAATTTTTAGATTTTTGATCTGTAGAAATGAATGATAGTGTATATTATAGATTAGGTTGCGAATTTGTACATGTGACATTACCGAGTTATCCACAATTATGATAGAATACAAACAATTCAAAAATTTAATGATTCATGAAAATAGAGGCGAAATGGTATGAAGAAACTTCATGGCATAATAGCGGCTATGACGACTCCTTTTGATACAGAAGGAAACGTTGACGTTGCTATATTGGAGCGTATGGTTGATTTCGAGATCGAAAAGGGCATTAATTGTTTGTACCCCTGCGGGACTACCGGCGAAATGTTTTTAATGACAACTGAACAGCGTAAACTTGTCGCTGAAACTGTTGTAAAACGTGCGGCTGGTCGTGTTACGGTTTATGTTCACTGTGGCGCAATGAATCCCGATGACGTTGTAGAGCTTGCATTACATGCTCATTCAATCGGAGCTGATGGAGTTGGAATAGTAACACCGACTTACTTCACGCTTGATAATCGAATGTTGATTGAGTACTACCGCAAAATCTGTCAACAACTTCCCAAAGGCTTTCCCGTTTACGTGTATGTAATTCCACAGTTAGCTCATAATGACGTTGACGCAGCCACCATGCAAAAGATCGCTGATGCCTGCCCAGATAATGTTATCGGTGTGAAATATTCGTTTGCTGATATGCACAGAATGATTGAGTATTGCAGAGTCAATGATGGAAAATTTTCCGTGGTGTTTGGGCCTGATGAATTATTCTTGCCTGCTCTCTCAATGGGGGCTGACGGAACAGTTTCAGGCTGTGCGGCTTGTATACCAGAACCATATGTAGAGATTTACAAGTGCTGGAAAGCTGGAGACTTGGAAGGCGCGAGAAGAGCTCAACTTGTTTGCTACGACCTCTCCAGGAAATTGCGTTACGGCGCTGATATGTCAATCTTCAAAAATGTTTACGACGATCGCGGAGTCGGTGGTGGCCACATGAAAGCCCCGTTAATGGATTTGCAGGAAGAAGACGTTAAGAAGTTGCTCGAGTCAGTGAGGCCATATTACGCAAAATAAATCGTGGAAATTCGGCCGATTAGTTCGGTTGAAAATATATTAAGGAGGTAAATTTTTATGAAGAAAACCGCTTTACTTGTCTTCACGTTAGTTCTTGTTCTTTGTTCCGTTGCTTTTGCTGAGTTCCCGGAGAAGCAGATCACAGTTGTATGTCCCTATGCTGCTGGCGGTGCTTCTGACACAACCAGCCGTATTTACGCCTCAATGCTTCAGAAAGCTGTAGGAGTTCCCGTAATCGTTGACAACCGTACAGGCTCAAATGGTGCTGTAGGAATGACTTATGGCGCACAAGCTGCTCCTGATGGTTACACAGTTTCTTACATGCCCGCTGAAATATCGTTCAACAAGTTAGAGGGTATCGGCAACGTTACTCCAGAGGACTTCAGATTTTTGGGAATAGCAATGACGATCCCTGCGGCTATCACAGTGAAAGCTGACTCAGAATGGAAAACTTTTGAGGACTTCCTGAAATATGCAAAGGAGAATCCCGGCGAGATAACTATCGGAAATTCTGGAAGCGGATCACTTTGGCATATTGCTGCTGCGGCTGTTGAGAAGGCTTGCGATATTGAGCTTGAGCATATTCCTTATCCTGCGGGAGCTTCTGCAGCTATTGCTGGCTTACTTGGCGGAGAGATTGACGCGGTCGCGGTATCTGGTGCTGAAGTTTCGACGTACGTAGCTGACGGACAATTAAGGACTCTTGTAGTTCTTGGCTCAAATAGGTGCTCTGCTGAATCACTCAAAGACGTACCCACAACAAAAGAGCTCGGCTATGAAGTTCCGGCTATCGAAGGCTGGGGCGGCTTTGCTGTACCAAAAGCGACTGATGATGCTGTAGTTGCAAAACTTGTTGAGGCTTCAAAATCTGCAATCAACTCTCAAGAAATGATTGACCTTCTTGCTTCAAAAGGTTATGAACATGTTTACAAGGGCGGTGCGGACGCTGATGCCTACGCGAAAACGAAATTTGAAGACAACAGCAGATTAGTCCCGACACTGAAACTGAAATAACAGGTTAGTAAATCAATCAAGAATTATGAGGGGGATACCTTGCGCGAATTTATAACGTAGGGTGTCCCTTTTTGTTTAACGAAAGGAGTTTATCGAACTATGAAGAAATCACTCAAAGGCGATTTCATTCCCGGACTTGTAGGCTTGATATTTGGGCTTGCAGTCGTGATATTGACGTTGACGGGGAATGACATGGCTATATTAATAGCAAAACGACGAGGCAGTGTACCTGGGCCGGGATTTTTCCCAATTATATGCGGCGTGTTAATGATCTTGTTCGGGTTAGCGCTCGTTATTCGTGGCCTGCGTCAAAATGGAACGGTTAATTACTTCGACATGACCGACGAAATGAAATCTAATGCAAAGATAGCTTTACTCGTTCTATCTGGGCTTATAGTGTTCATGATCTTGTGGAAGCTTACGAATTACTTTATCCCATTAGTATTTGTGTTCGCAATTTACCTGAACTTGCTCTTCAAACGCAGCTGGCTTTTCACGATTATATTTTCCGTAATACTCACAGCGTTTATATATTTCCTTTTCGTTCGTGGGTTCAGTGTTACATTCAAGGTATAAGGAGGAGGTTTTAACATGACAGCTCAAGTATGGGCAAGCGCGCTTGCTACGGTTCTTAATCCTCTTGTAATTCTGTACTTAATAGTCGGAGTTCTCTTAGGAATTTGTATAGGAGCGTTACCCGGACTAAGTGCAACAATGGGAATAGCTCTGTTGACTCCGATAACGTTTTGGCTTCCCAAGGCTCAAGGTTTCGCAATGATGATGGGTTTATGGAACGCTGCAATATTTGCGGGAGGCATCACGGCTATTTTAATCAACACCCCCGGTACACCAGCTTCACTTACACAATCATTTGACGGTTACGCAATGTACAAACAAGGTAAGGGCGGACTTGCATTAGGGATCAACACCGTGTATTCGTTCATAGGCGGAATAATTTCGATAATCATGTTAATGTTATTTGCTCAACCTATTGCAGAGTTCACGATTAAATTTGGTTCAGCAGAATATTTCATGATAGCTTTATTCGGTTTGTCAATGATGGTTGCAGTATCAGGCGGCGACGTTCTCAAAGGCTTATTGCTCGGAGTCGTTGGCATATTCTTATCAACAATCGGCATCGATCCTATAAATGGCACAATGCGTTTCACGTTCGGATCTGTTGACTTGGGAGCGGGGATTAATTTCATTCCTGTAATGATTGGATTGTTCGGAACGGCTGAAGTTTTGCACCAGATTTATACGCGCAACAAGGAACAGGAAGCTGCTGAGCACGAACAACGTAAACATAATTTAGCGCTCGGGAGAGTCTTACCACCTGCAAAGCAAACTTTGAGACTTTTACCACGTACAGGAATTGTCTCACTTATAGCTACTGTTATAGGTGCAATACCTGCTGCGGGAGGAGATATATCGGCGGTAATTTGCTGGGGTAACTCTAAGAAATTCTCAAAGGAAGGCGACAAATACGGTCATGGTTCTGAAGAGGGCTTGGCTGTATCTTCTGCGGCTAATAACGGCGTTATCGGTGGCGCAATGATCACAATGTTGACGCTTGGATTACCTGGCGACTCTGTAACGGCGATATTGTTAGGAAGCTTGACAATGTACGGTCTTCAGCCTGGTTCAAAGATGTTCACGGAAAACGCTGACTTCACTGCGCAAGTGATGCTCTTGATGATTTTGGCGAATATAGCTTTCTTGATTATAGGCTTATTGACGGCCAAGGTTACAGCGAAAGTTTTGAACATTGCACAGCCTACGGTATGGGCCGCCGTGAGTATACTCTGCATAGTCGGATCTTATTGCATAGGCAACAGCTTCACCGACGTTATTATCATGTTAATCATGGGCGTTGTTGGATTCTTCCTGAAGGTTTATAACTTCCCGACGGGGCCATTAGTCTTAGGCTTATTGCTAGGTCCAACAATGGAGTCGAATATGCGGCGAGCTTTGACTCTTTCACGAGGCTCATGGAGTTATTTCCTGACACAGCCGATTTCATGCGTGATTCTCGTATTAGTTGTTCTCACGTTCTGCATACCGTTAATCATGGACGCAAGAAAGAAACGTAAATCATAACGAAGTCTCTGTTAAAAAACGCTCATTGTGAATCAGAATTTGTGATATATTAGTTACATTCAATTCAGAAACAAAATTTTATTAGGAAGCGGTGAAAGTTTTATGTCTTTACCCAAGATTAATAATTTCCCGGTCGAACATCTCACTGACGAACAGCTAAATGAACTCAAAGCTGGTGCTACCCGTGCACGTGTTGCGGCCCTCACAATGGTAACTGCGGCGAAAAGCGGCCACCCTGCCGGAGCATTCTCAAGCATGGAAATGTTCATGAGCGTCTACGGAGTCGCTAACCTCACTCCAGAAAACTGCAACGAGAAGAAGCGCGACTATATCGTAATTTCTCACGGTCATACTTCAGCCGGAGTTTATGGCGCATTATCCGAATGGGGCTTCATTGATCGTGAAGAGGCCATGGCGAATTTCAGACGTTGCGGAAGTGCTTTCCAGGGGCATGTTACTCGTGAAGTTCCAGGAATCGATTGGGGCACAGGAAATTTAGGTCAAGGCTTATCGGCTGGAGTCGGCTTTGCTCTTGCACAGAGGGCTAACGGCTATAACGGACGAGTTTATGTTCTCATGGGCGACGGCGGACAACCAAAGGGACAAATTGCTGAAGCTCGTAGAATCGCATTCAAGGAAAAATTAACCGGCCTTGTAGCGTTGGTAGACTGGAACCACATTCAGATCTCCGGCGATACGGGAAAAGTTATGCCTTGCGACTTGAAAGCTTTATGGGCTGCTGACGGCTGGGACGTCGTAGAAGTTGACGGGCATTCATTCAAAGAACTCTATGATGCTCTCAAAGCTGCTGGCTCAAAAGGTGTTCCTACAGTTTTGTTATGCCACACGATTATCGGAAAAGACGGCCTCGGCATGGAAGCTATACCCGATTATCACGGAAAACCACCCGCACGCGAAATGTTTGACGACATCGTGAAGCATTTAGGCGACTCCCCCGACGTTCTCGACAAAGCTCTTGAAAGACGCAAGCAGCCTGTAGCTTACACTGGACGCAAAGTTGATTTCCCTGAAGTCCCGAACATTGACACCGGCAAACCGTTTGACTACGAGGGCAAAAAAGTCATGGATAACCGCGGCGCATGGGGCAAAGCTCTCGCTGATGTAGGCAAATTGAATAATGGTCAACCAGGAAAAACTCCGATACTCGTATTCGATTGCGACTTAGAGCCTTCAGTTATGACAAAAGCATTCCATCAAGCTTGCCCGGATCAGTTCATTCAGTGCGGTATTCAGGAGCATTGCGTCGCTACAGTTGCAGGTACAGCCAGCACGGCCGGAGTAGTTGCAGTATGGGCGGACTTCGGAGTATTCGGAATTGATGAAGTATACAACCAGCAGAGACTCAATGACATTAACCACGCGGCTAACAAGACAGTCTTAACTCACGTTGGACTTGACGTCGGCGAAGATGGAAAGACTCACCAGTGCATTGACTATGTGGGATTGATGAGAAACGTATTCTACGGAAAATTGATCGTGCCCGTTGACCCGAACCAAACCGACCGCGCTACACGTTGGATGCTCAAAGCAAAAGGCGATGTAATGATGGCTGTGGGACGCAGTAAACTTGACGCGCTTAAACAATTCTCCGGCGATTATGAATTTGAGTACGGTAAGGCTGTAAAGATTCGTGAAGGAAAAGACGGAAGCATATTCGCACTTGGTTACATGGCAATAATAGCTCTTGAGGCCGCAGAGAAGATCAAAGCCGATAAGGGACTCGACGTTGCTGTTTACGCGGTGGCTTGCCCGTTAGCTCCTGACATGGACGCAATTAAAGAAGCCGCAAAACTTGGCCCAATAGTCACGGTTGAAGATCACAATGTTAATACGGGTATGGGCTCAATCATGATTGTTGAAGCTGCAAAAGCTGGTATAGCATTACCAAAAATCACGACGCTTGGTGTAAATCACTACGGTGCCTCCGGAACTTCTGACGCAGTGAGAGAAGAAATGGGTATATCTGCGGACGGAATAGCGAGGGCATTTTAATTATGGACGCGAAAGAATTAATCACACAAGGCAAAACAGCGTTAGGTATCGAATTAGGCTCAACGAGAATCAAAGGCGTATTAATCGACTATGACGGAAACGTTTTGGCGGCAGGTGGCCACGAGTGGGAGAACTCGTTGATTGATGGCGTATGGACTTATTCGCTTGAGGACGTAGACAAGGGCTTAAGGGCTTGTTACTCTGCTCTTCGTAAGGACGTTGAGGCAAAATACGGCGTCACACCAAAAACTTACGGGGCTATAGGAATTAGCGCAATGATGCACGGGTATATAGCTCTTGATAAGAACGATAAGCAGCTTGCAAAATTCCAGACTTGGCGAAACACCAACACAACCGCGGCGGCTGATAAACTCACAGAGTTATTCCAGTTCAATATCCCGTTACGTTGGTCAGGCGCACATTTATATCAGCGTATTCTCGACAAGGAAGAGCATACTAAACACGTTGCGTCGGTTTTCACGCTTGCGGCTTATATACATTACAAGCTTACTGGCTGTAAAGTTATCGGAATTGGTGACGCGTCAGGAATGTTCCCGATCGATTCGGAGAAGCTTGACTACGATGAAGGCATGGTGCAAAAGTTTGACGAACTCCTGAAAGAAGCTGGCCTTGATTACAAGTTCCGTGAGGTTTTCCCGAAAGTTTTGGTAGCTGGCGATGATGCAGGTAAGTTGACGGAAGCCGGAGCAAAGTTGCTTGACGAATCTGGAAATCTTGAGGCAGGAATCCCAATGTGTCCTCCAGAAGGCGACGCAGGTACAGGAATGACCGCCACAAACTCAGTAGCACCTCGCACAGGAAACCTTTCAGCCGGAACAAGCACTTTCGCAATGATCGTTCTTGACCAGGATAAGAAACTCTCAAAGCTCTATCGCGAGATAGATATGGTTACGACTCCTTCGGGCTTCCCTTGCGCAATGTCTCACGCTAACAACGGCACTTCAGATCTTAACGCATGGGTCGAAATTTTCGGCGAGTTCTGTAAGTTGATGGGCATTGAGGCAAACACTGGCGAACTTTTCGGCAAACTCTACACCAACGCTTTGACGGGCGATCCAGATTGCGGCGGCTTAATGTCATTCGGATATTATTCTGGCGAGAACATCACGTTCCTTAACGAGGGCAGACCAATATTCTTGCGTACACCTGATAGCAAATTCACACTTGCAAACTTCATGCGCTCACATTTGTACACTTCAATCGGTGCTGTGAAAATGGGCATGGATATTTTGCTCAAAGACGAGGGCGTGAAACTGGATATGCTCATGGGACACGGCGGACTCTTCAAGACTCCGTTGGTCATGCAGAAATTCTTGGCAGCAGCTACGAATAGCCCAGTGAAAGTTTTATCGACAGCTTCAGAAGGTGGCGCGTGGGGAATTGCTTTGTTAGCGGCTTATCTCGTTGACGGTAAGAAATGCGGCAAACTTGAGGATTACCTGAACGAACGAGTCTTCAAAGGCTTGACGGGCGACGCAGTTGAACCAGATCCGGAAGAAGTGAAGGGCTTTGAGATTTTCACGGAGCGTTACAAGGCAGCGTTAGAGGTCGAGAAATCGGCTGTAAATGTTATGGATTGGTAAGGAGGAATTTTATTTATTATGACATCAATACACGAAGCGTTTAAGTTGGGACAAAGCATTTGGCTTGATTACATTGATCGCAGCATGATAGCCGGTGGTCTTCAGGAATGGATCGATAAAGGCGTAGTAGGCGTAACGACTAACCCGTCAATCTTTGAGAACGCAATAGCAAAGAAAACTGACTATGACGCAGAAATTAAATCATTGCATCAAGCTGGGAAGACTAGCGCAGAGATTTACGAGGTCTTGACGGTTCAGGAAGTTGGAGCAGCCGCTGACATTTTGCGCCCGGTTTATGACAAGACAGGTGGTAAAGATGGCTATGTTAGTCTTGAGGTCAACCCCTTAATCGCTTCCGACAAGGAGACAACAATTTCAGAGGCCAAGAGATTATTTGCGTTGCTCAATCGTCCGAACGTAATGATCAAAATCCCGGCAACCCCTGAAGGAATTGAAGCACTCACTGAAGTAATCGCGGCTAATGTCAATGTGAACTCAACGTTGATTTTCTCGCGTGAACAGTATGACAACGTGGCCAAGGCTTATATCGAAGGCATCAAGCGCGGTGGTAAAGCTCAGTCGGTCGCGTCGGCATTCGTGAGTCGTGTTGAAGCGGCTGTAGATAAAGAACTTGACGCTAAGGGAAATAGCGAGCTCAAGGGAAAAATCGCAGTAGACGGAATCAAACTCATGTATCAGGACTTCAAAAAGTTGTTCGCCGGAATGGAATTGAAGCAGCGTCCGTTATGGGCAAGCACTGGCACGAAGAGCAAGGAGTATTCTGACGTGAAGTACGTTGAGGAATTAATCGGCCCTGACACAGTCAACACAGTCCCACCCGCAACTCTCGCAGCATTCGTTGATCATGGCAAAGCAGCTTTGACTCTTGAGAATGGTATTGACAAAGCAGAAGCAGACGTGAAAGCACTTAAAGCCGCTGGAGTTGATCTTGACGCAGTGAACGCGAAATTACTTGCCGACGGTTTAGCAGCGTTTAATAAGTCGTTCGAGTCGTTAATGGCAGCAATCGAGAGCAAAGCAAACGCATAAGTTACACAGCTAACACAAAGGCCCTCTCTCATCACTGAAAGGGGGCTAAATTTTTATCTCACAATTCCAAGCATTCGCAGCCACGCCATAAACTCTGTAGGCCATAAATAATTTGTAAAAGGTTCGTGCCCCATGCCGAAATTATGACCGCCTTGACCGTACAAATGAAGTTCAACGATCCCGCGTTTTTGCCAAGCCTGAATAATCTCAAAGCCGCTTTGTCCTGAAAGTTCATCGTCCGAAGACATTGCTGCAAACATTGGAGGAAGTTTATCTGGCATTTCACGCATAACCAACTGACCATAAATTGAGCCTATGAAGTCCGCTTTGCTCTCAACGTCCGCGCATTCTGCATTGTACACAGCCATTAAAGCTCCTGCAGAGAATCCAACTATGCCGATTTTATGTGGGTCAATGTGAAATTCTTCAGCCCCTGCTCGTACGAGTCTCACAGCCGCATTCACGTCTTCAAACGCGTAATCAGGAGTCGCCGGTGCATAATTTCCGCTCAAACCTCCAGCACGATAACCCGCCATTTTTTCAGCAACATAAGCTTGATAATCCGCCTCTTCTCGTGGTGTATCCTCAACGCGATATTTCAGAATGAACGTAGCAAAGCCTTGACTCTTAAACCATTCCGCAGCCTCATAGCCTCCGCTCCCGAATGTATGATGCAAGAACGCGCCACCAGGAGCAATTATTATCGCAGCACCGTTTGAGTCCTTAGCGTCTGGTAAATATGGAATGAGTGTCGGGACTCTGACATTTCGCACAAATTGGCCGCGCCCTTCGATCTCGTACCATTGTTCATAGTCAACGTCGGGTTGATTCGGGTTCTCGTACAAATATATTTGCCCGGGAAAATTAGGAGCTTTTATGTATTTGACCTCCTGTGCATATGCCGAAGCCGTCATTAAAATCATGAATGCGATAGTCGTAATTAATACTCTCATTATTTATCTAGTCCTTTCTCTGTGAGCCATTTTGACATTAAGTCAGCTATCTCGATATTATTCAAGTCCGAAAACATGAAATGCGTGTTACCCTTTATGCCTAATTCTGGAAGGTGAACGATTGTGACGTCGCCGCCGTATTTGTTGACGAGTTCAGCAAATTTTCGTCCTAGTGCTAACTCCGCGCGCCATTGATCAGAGCCGTAATTGTCAGTTGGTTCCGTTGCTATATGATCGCCATAGAATATGATTATGGGAAATTTCGTGAACTTCTTGAATTCCTCCAACGGTATCGCAGTCGCCTCAATCACTCCGAACGAAGTATTTATAGCTTCAGGCACTTCACCTTCTGGAAAGAGTCTTGGACTTCCGCCAGGTTCAAAAGCAACGATAGCGCGTATATTGTCAGTCTTGGAAACAGTCAGCCAACCGCAGCCGCCACCCTGTGAATGAGTCACGAGAATACTTGGCCCGATCTTTTCCAACAATGCAGCCATTGAATCAGCAACGAGATTAAAATCAAGCGGAGCAGTATTAGGAGTCCCTTGTCGCATAAATTGATTCAAGCTCTCTTGATCTCTTGGAAATTGTGTATCCTCATAAAACTCTGGCCAACGTCCAAGCCTGAAAAGCGTGAACATAGTACGGTCATAATAAGCCGGAGGTATTGGGCCATCGCTTGCAACTGTGCTGAAACCTGCTTCGCCTCGTCGTGGTTGATCTACAAGGTACGTGCTGAAACCTCTGCGTAAAAATATGTTCTGGAAACCCTCGCGCCCGTCCGGAGTCGTCTCCCAAGTCTTCTTTGATTGTCCACCGCCATGAAGAAACACTAACGGTAACTTTTTCGCGTTCACTGGAACTTGATACCACACATAAGCGTGATCCCCGTAAGCCGTTTGTCCTGACTGATCCAGCCAATCTGAAAAATTAAACTCGCCGCCGTTTGTAACAGTTGTGCCCCCAACCATAAAGCTGCCCTGCTCCTGAATAACTAGAGGCTCTGAAGCAAATACACATGACGAACACAACAACCATAACAATAACGCAATAAACTTTCGCATAAATTCATTCCTCCAATTACATCTACGTGATATATTAAGCGGGCATGAGTTATCAGACAACAACCGACAAAAATTTTTCGAGGGGTATGCAACAGATTAAGCGGAAACGGGGTATATTTTCATGAAGATGGATTTACGTGTGATTAAGACGAAACGAAATATCAAGCAGGCGTTTATCGAAATGCTTTGTGAAATGGATTATGAGCAAATTACAGTACAGGCACTCACAGAACGAGCAATGATTAACCGCAAAACTTTTTACTCTCATTATCAGAACCTTGACGAATTACTGCATGAACTTCAGCTAGATATGGCACAAAATTTTGCAAAACGCACGAAGAGATTCGATAGACCTCAAGATATGGACAAGATTACACGTGAGTTTTTTCTGTTTTCGGAAGAGCTTGGCCCGCTTGGTGAAGCAATTAACCTAAACGATAGTCACGTGAGAGAAGATATAACGCACGAACTTATGAATCAAAACTGGAATTTCCCGCAAAGATATTCAAGCCCTCATGCACAGAACATAATCAAGTCGTTTATCTCACAGGCAACACTCGCAATTTATCGACAATGGATAGCCGACGGAAAGAAATTATCACTCAATGAAATCATAGACCTTGCGACAAAGCTTATATGTGAAGGAGTAGGGAGTTTGCCCGCCTGAGGCGGGTTATAGCATTCCCTTTGTTGATGGTATATCGTTAATAAATCCCGGGTCAATCTTTACTGCTTGTCTCATGCTCCGAGCTACTGACTTGAAAGCGCCTTCGATAATGTGATGAGCGTTCGTGCCTGCGAGTTGCTTGAAATGCAAAGTGCATTGTGCGTGACGTGTAAAGCCTAGCCAAAATTCTTCAGCTAGTTCAGTATCGAAATCCCCAACCTTTTGTGCAGAGATGTTCATGTCCCAATTGAGATAAGCGCGTCCGGAAAAATCTATAGCCGTGAGAATCAATGCCTCGTCCATTGGCAATATAAAGCTCCCGTAACGAGTCAAGCCCTTCTTGTCGCTCAATAAGTGAAAGAAAGCTGTACCAAGGCAAATCCCAACGTCTTCAACCGTATGATGATAATCTACCCAAGTATCGCCCTCACACTTTAACTCAATGTCAAATTTTCCGTTAGCCGCAAACAACGTCAGCATATGATCCAAAAATCCGCAGCCAGTTTTTATTTCGCTTGTGCCAGTTCCATCAATGTTAAGCTCAAGAGATATTCTCGTCTCGTTAGTGTTTCTTGAAATTTGCATGTGTCTCATTTCTTCACGACCCTTCTTAATACTTCTAACATTACTTGCATTTGTTCAGCAGTCCCGATTGTTATTCTATTATAGTCAGAAATTTCCGTAGGACTATCAAAGTGGCGTATCATTATTCTACAACGCTTAAGAGCCTCAAAAATTTTTTCCCCGCTTATAGACTCATGACGAGCGAACAAGAAATTTGTTGACGAGTCCAGAACCTCAAAGCCCATTTCCCGTAAACGATTCTTTGTCCCTTCACGTACTCTGCAAATTAGATTTATGTTCTTCTGCGTTTCCTCTTCATTCTCAAGTGTGGCCAATGCTGCTGCCTGTGTAAGAGCGTTAATGTTGTAAGGCGTAATTGTGTTCTTTATGTTGCGTAAATCTTTGGCCAAGTCCTCGTTAGTCATAGCCCATCCGAGTCTAGCGCCAGCCATTGAACGAGATTTTGAGAAAGTCCGAACGACTATGACGTTATCAAATTCATGAATGAAATCTTTCGCGCTTTTCGCCCCGAAATCAACGTAAGCTTCATCGATCACGACCAGGCTATCAGGATTCGAGGTTATAATCTGTTTAAGTTCATCAAGCGTCAAAGCCAGTCCCGTTGGTGCATTCGGGTTAGCTATAAATATCGTGCGGCCATTCATGTTCGAGAAATCGTCGGGAATTATCCTGAAATCTCGTAACGGCATAGTGACATAATCAACGCCATGAAATTTAGCAAGTATCTTATAGAATGAGTAAGTTATGTTAGGAAATACAGCACCATTTTGACAGAAGGCCATGAATAAAAAGTTGAGTATCTCGTCGGAACCGTTGCCAAAAACTATTTCTGAAGGTTTTACGTTGAGCAAGTCTGAAAGTTTATCGGCTAGCTTTCTGCATTCTGGATCTGGATAAAAATTTAGCGTCTTTGCTGCCTCCCTTGCGTATGTAATAGCTTTGTCTGAAGGGCCAAAAGGTGACTCGTTAGTGTTAAGTTTTACATAGCCGTTCATGCTTTCAAGCTCTTCGCTGGTATCGTAGGGAGTAAGTGAATTAAATTTCGAGTGTAAGAATTTGCTCATGCCATTAACAAGAATCCTTTCGTGAAAATTTTCGTAAATCATAGCATAGTATAATACTCGAAATTCCCATAATAAAATTTAGTAGGTGAATAGTCATGCACTTAATTACAAGCCACTTAAATACGGATTTTGATTCGTTAGCAAGTATGATAGCCATTCAAAAATTATATCCTGATGCTGTCATATGTCCGCCAGGTTCGTTAAATCGTAAAGTCCGTGAATTTATGTCGCGTCATGGTCATCAATGGGCCTCTAAGTTGCTTAAGCCAAGCAAAATTAAACTCGATGAAGTTACATTAATGGTTGTCGTTGATACTCGTTCTCGTCAACGTATAGGACGTTTCGCAGCGCTCGCCGGCCGTCAGGATATTGAAGTTCACGTTTACGATCATCACCCGGCCACTCCCGACGATATTCCCGCAGAAAAATTTGTATATGAGCCAATCGGAGCAGCCACAACTATGATTCTTGAGAAGCTCTTGCTTGAACGCAAAGAAATTACGCCCGATGAAGCTACGTTATTCGCTCTTGGGATTTACGACGACACCGGCGCAATGACTTTTGAGACTACGACCGAAAGAGATATTGCGGCCATAAGCTATTTGCGTGACCTCGGGGCGGATTTATCCGGAATATTGTCGCAGGTTGAAACTGATATGTCTTCGGACGATAGAAAACTGCTTGACGATCTCGCAGAAAACGCCAGGGAACTTTATATCAATGGTGCAAAAGTTTATCTAACTTGGGCAGAAACAGAAAATTACGTTCAGGGCTTGGCAATGTTCGTGAACAAGCTCAAAGAGTATTGCGACTCTCATGTTACTATCGCTGTAGTTAATAACGGTGGAAAGAAACTCAATATCATAGCCAGAAGCGTTGAAGGAGTCTTAAACGTTAAGGAGTTCATGATACCTTACGGCGGAAGCGGACACTTGCAAGCAGGTAGTGCAACTATAGTTGACAGGGACGCGAAGGAATTACTTGACGAGATTGAAAGACGTTTACACGAAGCTATTAGCCCTATGGTTAAGGTTACTGACATAATGACTTCGCCTGTTATTGCCGTTAATCCTGATGCTAGAGTCGAGGAAGGTTATCGCACAATGCTGCGGTTTGGGATAAAGTCGTTGCCCGTTGCAAATTCTGAAGGTGAAGTTGTAGGAATGATGACGCGCAAGGATCTTGACAAAGCACATTTACACGGACTTGACCGAGCAAAAATCAGCGACTTCATGACTCAAGGCATAATCAGTTTATCGTCGGAGGCCTCGATCGATGAAGCTCATAGAATGATGGCAACTTATGGCTTTGAGAAAATGCCCGTGCTAGATCTAAATGGTAAGCTAGTTGGAACTCTTTCACGCGCAGATTTATTGAAGGCCTTATATCACTCCGGACAATTCGCAGGTGAAGATACAGCCAGGGATTCTTCGGGATTCTTATGGGTTGAGAACGTTGCGCACTTAATGGAGGACGCATTCAGCCTCAAAACTTTATCACTGTTGCGAAGAGTCGGGGCCAAGGCTCATGAATTAGGAATGAAGGCTTACTTAGTCGGCGGCACAGTCAGAGATATTCTTATGGGCGTTCATAACGTTGACATTGATATTTCCGTTGAGGGCGACGCGGAGAAACTCGTATCTTCATGGGACGAACCAGGCTGCAAAGCTACTCTTCACGGACGCTATAAAACCGGCACAATAACATTCCCTGACGGCGAGAAAGTTGACGTTGCCACAGCTAGACGAGAATTTTACGAATACGCAGCAGCTACTCCAACAGTACAGAATAGTTCACTAAAGCAAGATTTAGGACGACGAGATTTTACGGTTAATGCTATGTCAATTTCATTAAGCGAGGACGATTGGGGAACGTTGATAGATAATTACGGCGGGCGCGCTGACCTTAAGGACAAGTTGCTGAAAATCTTGCATAACCTAAGCTTTGTTGAAGACCCTTCACGAGTTTTGCGAGGCATAAGGCTTGAACAAAGACTCAACATGAGCTTTGAGGATAACACGCTACGTTTATTGAAGAGTGCTGTACGTGGTGGCTTACTTGAATTACTCTCAACGACGAGAATACGCGCAGAACTTGAGCTAATTTCAAAAGAAGCATGCTTCAGAAAAATTGTCATGCGTATGTGCGATTTAGGAGTCTGGCCAGCAATGTTCCCGGGAATGAATGTAACAGAGAACGCCGCGGAAAGATTACACGTTATGGAACACTTCTTGCCGCAAGTAAAGAAACACGGAATTGACTTCAAGGGCATGGAATGGTTAATCAAAATGGCTATAGTGTTCACTGAATCGAAATCGGACGTGAAATTTTCAGCCATGGATCGAATGAACCTCAACCCCAACGAACGTGACCAGCTCACAAAATGTTTCATGCAATTGCCGAACGTTGAAAAGTTTTGCTCAAGTCGTAAGAACGTCAAGAACTCCGAGGCATATTTATTCTTCAAAGAGTATGGGCCAGTGCCTTTGATTTATTGGCTGACGTGTTTGAAGACTCCGGAGGCTCGAAGACTCATCATTGAACATTTGGAATCCTGGACAAACGTTAAAGGCGAATACACTGGAAAAGATTTACAGGCTATGGGCTTGAAGGGGAAGGAGATCGGGGACACGTTGAACGCCATCAAGCTCGCGATAATTGACGAAGAAATCAAAACTCACGAGGACGAAATAAATTACGTGAACGAAAAAATTTTGCATTCTTAGAGACTCTGGCAGTATTGTGATTTTCTCGCGGTACTGCTAAGATTTTTGCTATAGTATTTCACGATACGATAATTTCGATCTTCACGCTTCTATCATGCCTTGGAGTCCTATTCACGTTCAAGTACTTCAACTTTTTCGCTCAAAGCGTCATAGACTTCCTGAATTTACGCGACGTTCATTTATAGAGTTTTCGCCGACGTGTACAACTACGGCCAAGTTATTTGGGATGGAGCTAATGGAAAATTTCAGGAGCCCTTATTTCGCGTCGAGCATTCGAGAATTTTGGAGCAGGTGGCATATTTCGTTAAGCACGTGGTTTCGCGACTACGTGTATATCCCATCAGGCGGCAACAGAAAACATCACTATATAAATCCCATGATTACGTCTATTATTTCGGGCTTATGGCACGGCGCCAACTGGACGTTCATATCTTGGGGAGCTGTTCAATGATTTATTGCATGAGGTATTAGGTATATGACCTCCTGAAGCTTAAAGCCTGCTAAAAAATTAACGCCATTTTCATGAATAAAGTATAATACAGTAAATTTCATAAACATCATAAATTGTAACAGGAGGAAGAAATTTTTATGGCAGGAGAAAAAAGAGTACGTATCACAGAAACCGGACTTCGTGACGCTCATCAATCCTTAATCGCTACGAGAATGACAACTGAAGATATGCTCCCGGTACTCGAATACATGGACAACGCAGGATACTGGGCACTTGAAATGTGGGGTGGAGCTACGTTTGACTCGGCAATGCGTTTCCTTGATGAAGACCCTTGGGAGAGATTGAGACTCATTCGCGCTCGTGTAAAGAACGCCAAACTTCAAATGCTCTTACGTGGTCAGAACTTGGTCGGTTATCGTCATTACGCTGATGATGTTGTTCGCGAGTTCGTAAAGAAAGCTGTCGGCAATGGCATTGATATAATTCGTTGCTTTGATGCTCTTAATGACTTGAGAAACGTTGAAGTTGCTGCTGACCAGATCAAGAAGGAAGGCGCACACTTACAGCTTTGCATGAGTTACACGTTGTCACCGGTTCATACTCTTGACACATTCGCGAATATGGCCAGGCAAATGCAGGAAATGGGAGCTGACTCGATCGCTATTAAAGATATGGCAGGATTAATTGGGCCTATGGACTGCGCTAAACTTGTTCAGGCTATTAAAGCTAAAGTTGATATTCCCGTTGAACTTCACAGCCATTACACAACAGGTCTTGCGAGCATGGCTTATCTTGCTGGTATCGAGGCCGGCGCGGAGATCGTTGACACAGCTATATCACCGTTTGCACTTGGAACTAGCCAGCCACCCACGGAGTCACTTGTAGCAGCTCTTGCAGGTTCAGAATATGATACGGGCATAAAGATTGAAGACTTGCTCCCGATCTGCAACCACTTTAAGAAATTGCGCGAGAAATACAAGGACTTGCTACCAGAGATCGCAGGCGTTGACATTAACATTTTGCGTTACCAGATACCCGGCGGTATGTACTCAAACATGGTCAAGCAGCTTAAGGAAATGAACGCTATCGACAAACTTGAAGACGTTCTTAATGAGGTGCCGGTTGTTCGTAAAGCTATGGGTTATCCGCCACTCGTTACACCTTCAAGCCAAATGGTAGGAACTCAAGCTACTGTGAACGTGTTAAGAGGCCGTTGGAAGAGTTTCCCGAAAGAAATTCGCCAGTACTTCCTTGGTTATTATGGCCAGCCGCCAGCACCAGTAGATCCTGAAGTTCAGAAATTAGCAATCGGTAACGAAGAGCCTATCACTTGCCGCCCAGGTGAGAAGATAGCCCCTGAACTTGAGAAAGCTCGCGAGGACGCAAAACCTTGGGCAACTGAACCCGAAGACGCTTTAACGTGGGTAATGTTCCCGCAGGTCGCTAAAGACTTCTTGCCGAAGAAATACGCACGCGCTCATAAACGTGATACAGGACTCCAAGCACAAGCAGCTCCAGAGGCTTATCCAGCGTAGTTAATTATCATTATGGAAATTCCTTTATCGGGGGACGGGTTTGTACAAGCTAGATTACTTGGCCCAAATGACGAAAATTTTCAAGCTATCGAAGCTCGTTACCCTGTAACACTTTCAATTAATAGCGGGGTCGTTAGAGTTAGCGGCCCTGATCCTGATCCAGTTAGAATCGCAGGCAAATTAATCCGGGAATTAGCGTCAGTCGCCGAAAAAGGTCATGAGATTCGTGTAGCCGACGTAAGAGCAGCCATGGACGCTTTAGCAGAAGGTCGTGAACTCAAATTGAATGAGCTTTACTCGGAAATTATCTGCACCACTGCACGAGGTAAACCTATACGCGCAAAAACTCCCGGCCAACGTGCTTATATCAAAGCAATTCGTGACAACTTCATTTTATTCGCAACCGGTCCCGCTGGAACTGGCAAAACTTACTTGGCAGTGTGTGAGGCTGTCTCAATGTTGAAGGCCGGAAAAGTTAATCGTGTCGTGTTAGTTCGTCCTGCTGTTGAGGCTGGGGAGAGTCTAGGCTATTTACCAGGAGACTTGCGCGAAAAAGTTGAGCCATATGTCAGACCGTTATATGATGCGTTTTATGATTTATTATCGCCGGAAAAATTTTTGCGTTATGCTGATAAGGGCGTTATAGAGATTGTCCCGTTAGCTTACATGCGAGGCAGAACACTCAACGAGAGTTTCATAATCCTTGACGAGGCACAGAATACTACACCCAAGCAAATGAAAATGTTCTTGACACGTTTAGGCTTCGGATCAAAAGCAGTAGTAACTGGAGATATAACGCAGGTCGATTTACCAGGAGGCGCGCCTTCAGGCTTGAAAAGTGTACGTGAAATTTTGAGCGGTATTAAAGGTATAGGCTTTATGAATCTTTCTGACGCTGACGTCGTGAGGCATGAAATAGTTCAGAAGATCGTACAGGCTTATGCACGTTATGAGGAAGCTAATCATGAAGCATAAAATCAAATCTAGGGTATTAATTCCTTCAGAGCAAAGTTTTATCAGCCACATAAATTTCAAGTTTGTATCTCAATTCATCAACCCTTTAATATTTCTCTTAATCGCCGGTATATTAATCGTGCTCGCTCAATGGGCAGTATTAACTAAACGCGACAATAGTTTCACGATCGGTGAACCCTCCCCGGAAACATACAGGGTAATATCCAACATGCGTTATGACGATCAGGACTCGGCCAAGACTCTTCGTTCAATGGTCAGTGAAAGTGTCTCGGGTGTAATTGTTAAAGACGTATCGGCAAAGACTCGACTACAAAGACGACTCGAAGCCATTCGCGACATGAAGGAGAACACCTCCAAAAAAGTAGGTTATCTCGCAGATTTTCCGCAGCAATTATTGAACGCGGTGTTAAAGCTCAAGGACGAGGACAAAGCACGGATTCTCAACATGGCCTATCAAGTTGGAAGCTCATATATTGACAGACTAGAAGCCGAAAAAGTTTTCCGTGGCAATAACCAGTTAATGATCTCTCTTTTATGGGACGAGATAAACAAATCCGGAGTTCAGACGAGCGACGCAAATTTCATTTATCAGATTTTATTCGGGCTTGGCAATCTGAATTTCAGAGTCGATGACGATCTCACTGACATTGCTAAACGCGCGGCAGCTAATGATGTTCCCATACTTGATAGACGACTCGAACCTGGCGACGTTATCGTGAGCAAAGGCGATATTATCACTAGACAGACTGCAGTATTATTACGCATGCAAGGTTATACAGCAGACGTTTTCCCAATTTTGCAATTATGTATCGTGATCTTGAGTGTGTTAATGCTTCCATTGTGGCTTAATATTCTCAAACACGGTGCTGGCGAACAAAAGCCTACATGGTGGTGTGTAGTGTTCATAATGCTGACGGCATGGGTATGTGAGACTGTAGCAGCACGAATCGGAATTTATGGTGCCGGAACCTTAGCAGCTGTTACTGTTGCTTATTTGTGTGTGCCCGATTATTTAGCGTTCTGTCTTGCGTTATTAGCGTCTACTTCGGGCGTGTTTATCGTAGCTGGCCAAGCTGTATCACACCAAATTTTGTTATCGTCTCTGGCTGTGTTAGCGTCAACGTTGGGATTCTATCTAATGCGTAACATTGAAGCCCGTCGTAAAGTTTCGCAACGTATATTCATTATGTCATTGATAATCACTATGATAAGAATGGCTATACGTCATATCCAAGGGCCTGCGTTCGTTCAAGATGACTTTAGGCTATTCATTCCGTTGGGAGTATTCTGGCAAGAGGCGGGATTATTTTTCCTGTACGAGGCGGCAATGACTCAGCTAACTATGTTCATATTGCAATACTTTGAAGAATATCTAGGCACGCTTTCAATTTTGAGTCTTCGTGAAGTCAGTCACCCGTCAAGTCCTTTGTTGCGAGATCTTCAACGTAATGCGCCAGGAACTTATCAACATTGCTTGACCATTGCAACCTTAATTGAAGCTGTCGGAATAGAGTTGGGAATGGATACGAATTTATTGCGAGCCGGAGCTTATTATCACGATATAGGAAAATTACGCAAACCACAATTTTTTGTCGAGAATCAGGGCGGAGGACTCAACGTTCACGACGAAATGTCGCCTATGTTAAGCTCAATGGCCATAATCTCACACGTTAAGGACGGACTCGAATTAGCTTGGGAGGCAAAACTTCCAAAACGTATACGGGATTTCATCGCCGAACATCATGGAACAACTTGCACACGATATTTTTACAACAAGGCCGTGGCTATGGGCGAAAATGTAGAGTGGTCGTCGTTCTGTTATCCAGGGCCAAGACCACAGAGCCGTGAGACAGCTTTGTTAATGATCGTAGACTCCGTTGAAGCAGCAGTAAGAGCCGCAAATGTTCGTGAACTTGAAGAGCAAGCAGTCAGCAAGATCGAGAAAATCGTTAATCAAGTCGTGACCAGCAAGATAAACGAGAATCAATTCGACGACGTTAATTTCACGCTGAAAGACTTGACATGCATAAAGCAAACGTTAATATCAGTCTTAACATCAATGTACCATACGCGCAAGGTCAAGAAGATCGAACGCAAGAAGAAATAATGAATTACGAAAGAGGTTAGTTGTACTTGAATTTATCTATGCGCATAGACGCTACCGACCAATCAGACCCAGATTTCCCGAGTAATATATACAGCAGCGAAAAGTTTTTACGAGTTCTTGAGAAAGAGCTTGTGGAAATTTATCCGCCTTCACAAAATTTTGAGGACGTTGAAATCTCGTTGACGTTCATGACACCTGAAGAGATACGCAAAATTAATCATGAGTACAGAGACGTTGACGAAGCTACGGACGTTTTATCGTTCCCATTGCTTGATGAGAATGAACCAGTAGAAATTCCAGAGTTGCCCGTGTTGTCGTTAGGGGATATTGTGATTTGCCCGCAAGAAGTAGCACGTTTACACCCCGACTTGAATCAACAGGAAGCAATGTTGCTGATGATAGCTCATTCGTTTTTGCACTTGCTTGGCTATGACCATGACACCGACGAGAAGCAGGCTTTAATGTGGGACAAACAAGAGGCCATCAAGAATAAATTGTTGGAGGCGATTCAATAATGGCAGGAGTAATTTCTGGCTTTGTGATTCTATTCCTACTATCAGCGTTCTTTAGCGGTGCCGAGACTTCCATAACAGCAACAGGCACTGGAAAATTACGAACGTTACAGGAACAAGGCAAATACAAATTTCTCTCCTCAACTTTTCAGTGGCTGATCGATGACATGCAGGAGGCTTTGACAGTCTGCTTAATCGCGAATAACGTCGTGAATATTTCAGCGTCGGCTTTGGCCTCAAGTGTAATGCTTGAAATTTTTGGGGCTGGTGCGCTCGTCGTGGTTGTCCCTGTTATGACGGTCCTAATAGTTATCTTCGGGGAGATACTGCCGAAAAGTGCCGCCATGGTTTACTCTGAACACGTGCTTATATTCTCTGCGCCTATATTAAGGATACTTGCATTCTTGATAACTCCTATAGCTTGGGCAATGAAAAAATGTGTTACAGGCATAGGCTATTTGCTTCACATGGACTTGGGAACGCAGCAAGTATTTGTAACACGTGATGAGATTGAACAGGTCGTAAAGATCGGTGAAGAGTCCGGAGCATTAGAAGCCAATGAACGCAAAATGATTGACGAGATAATCGACTTCAACGAGACAAGAGTACACGAAATAATGATCCCACGTACTGACATGATCGCGCTTGAAGCCGACGACAAATTAAGCGAGGCCGTAAAGCTTTTCATTGAGGAAGGCCATTCACGAATCCCAGTTTACGAGGAAAGCCCCGACAACATAATCGGAATCCTTTACGTGAAAGATACGTTGAAGAATTTGCTTGACTCTGATTTAAGCTGCGAGGTTAGAACTTTATTACGCAAGCCAATATTCGTTCCCGAGACAATCAGAACAGCCGAAGTACTTGAAAACATGAGGCGCGAACATATTCACATAGCAATCATCGTTGACGAATACGGCGGAGTTGCAGGACTCGTTACTATGGAGGATATTTTGGAGCAAATAGTCGGGGAGATTCAAGACGAGTACGATCAGGAAGTCCCGGAAGTTCAAAAGTTGGAGGACGGCTCTTATTTAGTTCAGGGAGGAATAAGCCTTGAGAACTTGAGCGAAGCATTAGGCTCTGAATTTGAGAGTGAAGACGCTGAAAGCTTGGGCGGACTTGTGCTGACGTTATCGGGGAGTTTTCCTGAAGAGGGCGAAATTTTCGAGTACAACGGCTGGAGAATCAGAGTTGAAGGACTTGAAGATCATCGTATAACTTCGCTGAACTTATCACGAATCGAAAACGCTACGTCTGATGAAGAGATAAGCGACTATCAAGAAAACGATTGAACAAGATAACATAACAAAAGGGTCTGCCGGGAATGGTGGGCCCTGAAATTTATTTTATGACCCTGTTAAGGATTCCTGCTTCCATGTCAGCAATGTTGTATAAATTTTCCATTACGTTAAAAGTTTCTTCGAGGTTGTCTCTTGCGCTCTCCCAGCCTCCGCCGTCGGTTATCCATATGAACGTGAAGCCCTTGATCTTCTTGGCCTCTTGTGCGATCAATCTATAACTTCGTGAAATTTCGTTGAGCTTTGAACCTTTGCTTGCGTAAAAATTCGTCTCGATGGCGTAAATTCCCTCGTCAGTCTTCACTGCGAAGTCCCAGCGTTTTTGTGATGACAGAGCGCTTAAATCTATTTGCCATTCGTTTTCCATTTCCGTGAGCGTCATTTCTTTGCGATAAGGGAGTCCTGTTTGTTTGAGATAGTTTTCAACAAGCTCTTCCATTTGATCCCCGCCCCTGTTTTTGCGCCCGTTAGTGTCCATTCCGACCTCAATACCCATTACGTAATCATAAAGGTTACTGATCAAGCGTTCTTTTATCATGCTGAATAATCCAGTCTCGCGCATGAAGTAAAGATATTGTTCGATAGTCTGGTTAGGTGAGCGAAAGTTGTATGTGAACTTCCCGTTCTCGTCTTGGCAATAAAGCTCATACTCACGAACAGCTAACAAAATCGGAATGGCCTGCAAGCAACTCGGACATTTCTTCACGATATTCCTGAAGCCCGTATTAATATCTTTCGTGCCTATGAGAGAGCTAAGCATACACAATTCATCTCTGAAGGCTTGAGCGTTTCTGTGTGCCTTATCGAGATCAGCGTAATACTTGTACCCGTTTATTGAGCGTCTGAAAGTTGCAAACCATTCAGCAAATTTCCTTCGCGCCATGAGTTTTGCAGCCTCCTCACTGATAAATCTATGTATTCGAGTTCATGATCTATCCCGATATATTTTCGCCCAAGTTTTTTGCACGCTACCCCAGTAGTAGACGACCCGCAGAAAGGATCTAAAACTGTATCGCCTTCACGAGTTGAGGCCAGTATGATTCGCTCAAGTATATACAGCGGCTTTTGTGTAGGGTGTTTACCATAGAGTTTTTCACTTTGAGGTGTTAAAGCTCCGTTCCACACGTCTTTCATTTGTTTACCGCCGTTTAATTCTTTCATTAACTCGTAATTAAAGCAATAGCGCGAGTTTTTCTCCTTTTCATTTTTTCTTGCCCATAGGATAGTTTCTGTGCTATGAGTGAAAGTTTTACATGATAGGTTGGGGGGGGGTTCGTCTTTTGCCAGGTGATATTGTTGATTATCTTAAACCTTTCTTGTTCGAGAGCAAGTCCGACCGAGTAAATGTTATGCAGCGTTCCAGAAATCCATATAGTGCCGTTTGGCTTGAGAACTTTTCGACAAAGAGCTATCCACTTGCGATTAAAAGCGTGTTTGTCTTCAACGTTATCTATCTTATCCCAATCGCCTTTATTTACAGATACACGTTTACCACCGCTGCAAGAAATGCCATCGTTCGATAAAAAGTATGGAGGATCAGCAAAAATTACATCGACGCATTCTGGTTGCATCTGTTCAAGTGCCGAAAATGTATCAGAGAAAAACAACACAGAACTTTCATCAACGTAATATGGCTTTTCGAAATATTGCATATGATAATTATTTCACCTCCATGAAAATTTGCGTGAATGATCTTAGCAACTAATTTCACAAATTAGATCGGTCAATTTTCTTGATCTAGTCCTATTATTCTCTTATCTGATATAATTTTCTGAAATTTCCCATAACAAAAGGAGGATTTATTCATGAATTACAAGAACATCGCGCAAAGCATTCTTGATAATGTTGGCGGTGCCGAAAACGTTAAGGACGCTACACATTGTTTTACTCGTCTTCGTATTGTCGTAAGAGACACAGAGAAAACTAACAAGGCTGCTGTCGAAAAGCTCGAAGGAGTTCTTCAGGTCGTAGAAGCTGGCGGACAGTTTCAAGTCGTGTTAGGTGGCAAAGTCAACAAAGTCTACGATGAATTTCTCCCGTTAGTGAATGTTGCTGGCGGTGAAGAGAATCCCATAGCAGGCGACAAAGGCTCCATAGTCAACACTGTATTGCAGACGATCTCGAAAATTTTCACCCCCGTCGTTCCGGCTATAGCTGCTGCTGGACTCATTAAGGGGTTGCTTTCTGCTGCGTCTCGTCTTGGTTGGGTTGATGCTTCAAGTAGCACGTACATAATTTTATTCGCGGCCTCAAATATAATCTTCTACTTCATGCCGATCTTCTTGGCCTACACGACAGCAAAAGCTTTAAGGTGTTCGGAGATTATCGCAATGACGTTGGGGGCGTTCTTATGTTATCCGCAAATTGATGCGCTCGTTCAAGATGTTGCGAAGGTCTCAACGATTTTTGGCCTCCCTGTAATCAAGACTGCGTTCACGATCGGAGAGTCAACCCGCGTTTTCAGTTACACCGAGTCAGTAATTCCGATAGTGTTGACAGTTTGGGTGTTGAGTTATCTCGAAAAATTCCTCAAGAAAACTATTCCTGATATGCTGCAAATAATTCTCGTCCCTGGTTTGTCGTTAATAATCATGCTTCCAGTTATGTTGACTGCTGTCGGGCCTGTTGGTGCTTACGTCGGTTACGGAATGCAATGGGTATATAACGAGGTCATGGGAATAAGCCCTGCTTTCGGTGGCGCAGTAGTCGGAGGATTGTGGGGAGTGTTCGTGATTTTCGGAGCTCATAGAGCTTTATTGCCCGTCGGCCTTAACGATGTCGCTGTAACGTCTGCCATTCACAAATGCGGAGCTGGCCATAATACTTTGATGTGTTACGCTGGCGCGGCGAACTTCTCACAAGCTGGAGCGGCCCTCGGTGTTATGCTGAAGACTAAGAGCAAAGAGCTTAAACAAGTTGCTGGAGCCTCAACAATTTCCGCGTTCTTGGTGGGAATTACAGAGCCTGCGATTTACGGCTGTAACTTGAGACTCAAACGTCCTATGATCTGCGCGATAATTGCCGGAGCTTTAGGTGGCGCGATTATGGGAATAGGTGGCGCGAGCAATCACGGTTTCGCTAACAACGGTATTCTCACGATAGCTACGTATTATTGTTCTGACAACACGTTCGGAATGTTCTTGGCCTATTTAATCGGTATAGCGGTAGCATTCTTCGGCGCAGCAATTCTCACTTACATAGTAGGCTTTGAGGACGACAAGGACGACATGTTGAAATAGGAGTTGATCATGGCCTACAAATTTCCTGAAAGTTTTATGTGGGGCGCAGCGTCTTCAGCGTTTCAGATTGAAGGAGGTTGGGACGAGGACGGAAAGGGCTTAACGGTCGCTGACTATAACTCGTTCAAACGTTCCGACAAACAAGCAGACTCGAAAGTCGCTAGCGATTTCTATCACAAGTGGGAAGATGATATTGAATTAATGCGTGAGCTTGGGCTTAAAGCGTATCGTTTTTCGATCTCATGGGCACGAATCATTCCTGATGGTGACGGTGAAATTAACCCAAAGGGACTCGAGTTCTACAACAAAGTGATAAACAAGCTGCTTGAAGCCGGGATAACTCCGTTAGTTACGCTTTACCATTTCGACTTACCCTATGCTCTCGTGAAGAAATATAACGGTTGGGAGTCTCGTGAATGCGCTTATGCCTTTGAACGTTACGCGAGAATTTGCTTTGAGAGTTTTGGCGACAGGGTTAAATATTGGATCGTTCACAATGAACAGAACCTAATGATGCGAGTTGATGAGCGTATGAACATCACAGAGCCTGATACTTACAAAAAAGAGAAGCTCCGCGCTCAAATGGATTATCATATGTTTCTTGCTCATGCCTTGGCCGTGAAAGCGTGTCATGAAATCGTTAACGGTGGGAAAATTTCCTGCGCTGTGAGTTCAACTGTAACGTATCCGTTCACAAACAAGCCGTGTGACGTGTGGGCCGCAAAGCTCAATAATTTATTCAAAACCGATTATTGCCTCGATATGTATGTTTATGGTGAGTACCCTGGCTATTACACGACTTACTTACGTGAGCAAAATATCGTCCCCGAGTCAAAACCTGAAGACGCAAAAATTTTACGTGACGCAAAAATGGATTTCTTGGCCTTGAATTATTACCGTACGTTGACCGCTAGAGCCTTTCCCGCTGATGAACAACACCCCAAAGGCTTGCGTATAGAAGGCATGAATGAAGTAGACTATGACATGTACGGATACTGGAAGATCGAGAAGAACACCAACCTTGACGCCAGTGAGTACGGAGCGCAAATTGACCCTACAGGCTTACGAATAGTGCTTAATGATTACTGGACGCGTTATCGTTTGCCGTTGATAATCACAGAGAACGGCCTTGGGACTGCTGACACACTCACAGAGGACGGAAAAGTTCACGACGATTACAGGATCGATTACATAAGCAAACACATTCAGGCAATAGGCGACGCGATTCAAGACGGGGTTGAAATGATGGGGTATTGCCCTTGGTCAGTGATTGACTTGCTAAGCTCTCATCAAGGCTTCAAAAAACGTTATGGCCTAGTTTACGTTAATCGCGACGACAAGAATCTGAAGGACCTAGCACGCATTCCCAAGGACAGCTTTTTCTGGTACAAGGACGTAATCAGAGCTAACGAGATCGGCTAACACAGCCGGTCTTTTTTGTTACCGTGAAATCGACGCAAAACCCCTAGCTTTAGACAATGGGTATGTAGCATCGTTCGTTATTGTGTGATTGTATTATTTCTTTATCCTATGTATAATACGCACCATGAAATATAAATCTACTCATAATGTCGTATATTCTTGTAAGTTTCATGTCGTCTGGTGTCCTAAATACAGGCGCAAGGTTCTTGTGCAAGGTATCGATGTTAGACTTAGAGAGATTATTGCCTCTATGTGTGCGGAATTTCATGTCGAACTTATCGAACTCGAAATTATGCCCGATCACGTTCACTTATTAGTTGATGTTGATCCACAATTCGGTATTCATAGACTAATAAAGAAAATTAAGGGCAGAACTTCGAGAATTTTGCGTCAGGAGTTTCCGGTTCTCACTACTAAGCTACCTACTTTGTGGACTAATAGCTATTTTGTCTCTACTGTTGGTGAGGCTCCTTTAGCAATTATCAGGCAGTATATTGAAGCTCAAAAGACTTCGCAACGTCAAAAATGAAAACATTCTGCTTTAAGCTCTATCATTCTCAACATAATAGCAAGCTGCATCGACAAATTAGTGCTGCTGGCCTCATTTATAATCATTGCATAGCTCTGCACAAACGTTATTATCGCATGTACAAGAAATATCTGGATAAGAATCAACTTCAGAAGCATTTAGTGAAGCTCAAGAAGCATAAGGGATTCGCATATATTCGTGAGATAGGCTCGCAGGCTGTGCAAGATATAACTGATAGGATTGACCGTGGCTATAGCTTATTCTGGCGCAACAGAGAGCACAAACTCAAAGCTTCACCACCAAAGTTTAAGCGTGTCAGAAATTATAAATCCTTCACATTAAAACAGGCAGGTTGGAGGCTGGACGAGCTGCGAGGAATGATAAGATTAGGCAAGAAATGGTATCATTATTTCAAGTCCCGTAACATAGAGGGCAAAATCAAGACGGTAACAATCAAGCGAGACCCAGTGGGAGATATATACGTTTATATTGTGAGTGATGTCAGTGCGCAAGAGATTATAGGGCGAACAGGTAAAAGCGTCGGCTATGATTTCGGACTGAAGAAGTTTCTCACAGCTAGTGATGGTAACGATATAGTATCTCCGTTGTTTTTCGCGAGAAGTGCCAGAATAATCAAGAGTAAGAATCAAAAATTGTCGCATAAACAGGCAAACTCACACAACAGGAGAAAAGCTAGGATAGATTTAGCCAGAGCCTACAGGAAAATCAACAATCAACGTAGGGACTTTCACTTCAAGACAGCACGAAGAATTTGTGAGGAATATGTAGTAATCTGTTTTGAGGATTTGAATCTCAAGGGCATGCAAAAATTATACGGACGCAGAATTTCTGACTTAGGTTTCTACAACTTTATACAGATATTGAAGTATGAGGCAACAAAATTCGGAACGCAGGTAGTGTTCATAGACAGGTGGAATCCATCGAGTCAGACATGCCATAAATGCGGTTATAAAAATCCTGAGCTGAAAGATTTGCGTATTCGTGAGTGGTATTGTCCAAAATGTAAAACACACCACGATCGAGACAGGAACGCGGCAATAAATATTCATAGAGTTGGGACATCGACTATTAGAGGAGGTAGAGCTAGGTAGAAGATAAGTGAGAAAAGGTGTAAATAAATGTTCTGAATAGCATGCTTGACAAAAATAAAAAGGGGGATTACTCTGCTACGTAATGTCAGTGTGCTGGACAGGCAACACCAAACCTGAGAAATCGGGCTACCTCCGGCTAGGGGGGAAGTTAAAGCCTCTGGACTGCCTCACAAACTCAAGTAGGTACGCCGAAAGAGGGCAGGGAATGCTGTAGGAATACAGAAAGAACGAGGAAAACTCGAAAGAGTGTACACAGCACAAAATTACACTTTTTACGTAGCAGACGAAGTAAGACCTGATACTGGCTATTGTAGTCAGACAGGCGTTTGTTGTTGAGGCTAGAATCCCCTGCCTTTGGGCATGGGGGGTATGTCAAATGAAGTGATAACCGTATGCAAACGTTCTAAAAGGTTTTCCGTTGCGTAACAATTTTCCGTTTGAGATCGTATAAGCTCCGTTGCTCCTGTCAACTTTTCCGCCCATCCAATTTCCCTCAACAGTACTCAATGAGTCGCCATTTCTACCTACAACTATGATCCAGTGTGAAGACCCTGTTACGACGATAACGTCACCTTTGCGAATCTGATTGATGTTCTTGTATAACACTCCGTCGCGCGGGGAGTCTTTCCCGAAAACGTATTTCACGAAGTCAGCCGCATATGCACAACAACCTTGGCAATTATATTTTGAGAGTTTCGGTTTCTGCTTGGATCCGTAAACAGTGCCTGGCCTCCAACGTGCGTCGCTCAAAAATTTATTGCCCTTCTGTACAAAATTTGTGTTAGCACTATTGGAAGTACTGGTTGTCGCGCTGGTCTTTTTCGTGGTTGTATTCGATTTGGTCGCTTGTGCTTTTGGTTTTGCTGTTCGTCGTATTGCTGCGAGTATTACATCATTTGGCGTCAAAGCATAAGCCGTTCCCGAGTAGCTTATCCCGCAAATTATAATCAATGATAGCAATAACGCTTTTAACTTTCTTGACATTAGATTCACTCCTTCAATAATTCTTACGTAAATTTTACAACAAAATGTGAATTTTATGGGGAGTTTTATGTAATTTAATTTAAGCAATTTTTCCTATCGTCATTCATAGAGAAGTGTAATGCTATATATTAACAAGGAAGCAGAATGACTCCGCCTCCCTCTTAAATAATCTTTGGGTAAAAATAGTCGCAAACAAATGAGGGGTTAAGCAATGATACTCAAACTCAACTTGTTCGCCTTAGCATGATAATTATATTGAGTTCGATTATTGTGTGGAATGATTAACCGCGATAATATTCAATTATGAAATTTGATAATACAACCTTGACCCTTTTGAGCATTCCGTAAAAAATTTTTTGAGCTAACATAGAGAAAGGAGAAGAAGGAGCATTTTAGACTTGAATATACTACACATGAAATACGCCGTCGAAGTCGCAAAAGCAGGTTCACTTAACAAAGCATCAGATGAATTATTAATCGCACCACCAAATTTAAGCCGGTCAGTTAAGGAGCTTGAAGCAGATCTAGGAATAATGATTTTCGACAGATCATCAAAGGGAATGACACTCACTAAACGCGGTGAGGAATTTGTGCATTACGCTAAACAGATACTCGAACAAATCGAACAAGTAGAGCAGACATTCAAAGAGGCCAAGCCCGAAAAATTACAGTTCTCAATCTCCGTTCCAAGAGCAAGCTATATAGCCGACGCATTCGTAGAATTTTCCCGCAATATAGGCAATGAGCCAGTGGAAGTATATTACAAGGAGACTAACCCGTATAGAGCCATCAAAAATATTCTTGAGGTTGATTATAAACTCGGTATAGTTCGTTACGCGTCATGTTACGATAAATATTATACAGAGATGTTTGAGGAAAAGGGACTCGCCTATGAACTTGTCGTGCAATTTCATTACGTGTTAATCATGAGCAAAGATAGCCCGCTCACAAGTAAAGAAGATATTCATTTCGCAGATTTAAGGCCGTTGATTGAGATAGCCCACGCAGATCCGTTTGTGCCGTCGCTGCCGTTGTCGATAGTCAAGAAAGAAGAGCTGCCGGATAATATTGAGCGTCGTATATTCGTGTTTGAACGCGGGACACAGTTTGACTTGCTCGACGAAAATCCTGACACGTTCATGTGGGTATCACCAATTCCAGAGAGAATACTAGAATGTCATGGACTCGTTCAACGTGAATGCCCAGATAACACAAAAGCTTACAAGGACGTGTTAATTTATCGCAAAAACTACGAGCTATCGGACTTGGACAAGAAATTTATCACGGAGGTACACAAATCCATTCGCAATAACTTTTCCTAAAATGCTTTATGTAAATTGATAACACCAGCTTAAACTTTTTAATAATTCTTAAATTCTCCTTTGTCATTTACCATTTCCCTATTTACAAAATTTTAACGAGGGGGAATTAATATGCTTGATGCGTCATTCTACGAGAAGGCTGACGAGATATTAAGCCGTCACCCGGCGCAAGAACGTTCGCTGATTCCGATTATTCACGAGATTCAGGAAGCATATAATTACGTGCCTATTGAGCTCTTGCCATACGTCGCTAAACACATAGGCATAACCGAGACTAAGGCTTACAGTGTTGCAAGTTTTTACGAGAGATTTTCATTTGAGCCTAAAGGTAAATTTATCATTCGCGTTTGTGATGGTACAGCTTGTCACGTTAGACATTCTTTGCCAGTGCTTGAGCGTCTTAGAAGCGAGCTTGGACTCTCCGACAAAAAGCATACTACTGACGATATGTTATTCACTGTTGAGACCGTTTCATGTTTGGGGGCTTGCAGTCTTGCTCCGGCGTTAATGGTCAATGAACATGTTCACCCAGCAATGACTCCAGATAAAGCTACGGAACTGATTAAGGAGTTACGAGAGGAGGCCAAGTCATGAAGAAAATCACGAGCCACGAAGAATTAAAGGAACTCCGACAGAAATTTGAGGCCAACATCAAGAAAGAGCCTGTAAGAATCTTAGTGTGTGCAGGGACAGGCTGTCAGGCTAGCGGCTCTCTGAAAGTTTGGGAGAAAATGTGTGAGCTTGCAAAGGATACAGAAGTAAGCGTTGAATTTGCTCCGGAAATTGCTCACGATGATAAACACCCTGCTGTACACAAATGCGGTTGTCTTGGTTTCTGCGCTCAAGGGCCTATGGTCAAAATCGAACCCGCCGGAATCCTTTACACGAAAGTTAAGCCCGAAGACTGTGAAGAGATTTTTGAGACGACAGTTAAGAAGAATGAATTAGTTCACAGGCTTTTATACAACATGGACGGCTGCGAGTATGTGAATCAGGAAAAAATCCCGTTCTATCTTGGCCAAACAAGAATCGTTCTCAAGAACTGCGGCAACATTGACCCTGAAAGCATTGATGAAGCTATTGCGAGCGGAACTTACGAGGCACTTGCTCAGGCTTTGTTCACTATGACTCAAGATGAAGTGATTCAAACTGTGCTTGACTCAAAATTGCGTGGACGAGGCGGCGGCGGATTCATTGCTGGTAAAAAGTGGCAGCAGGTTGCTTCACAGCCAGAAAAGATTCGCTACGTTGTCTGTAATGGTGACGAAGGAGACCCCGGAGCGTTCATGGATTGTTCCGTAATGGAAGGCGATCCCCACAGAATGATCGAGGGCATGATAATCGCGGCTTATGCTGTCGGCGCGCAGGAAGGCTATATCTATGTACGTGCTGAATATCCTTTGGCCGTAAAGAGATTAACTCTTGCCATCAAACAGGCTACTGAATACGGATTGCTCGGCGAAAATATTTTAGGTTCTGGCTTCAACTTCAAACTTAACATTAACCGCGGTGCAGGAGCATTTGTCTGTGGTGAAGGAAGTGCGTTGACTGCCTCAATCGAAGGTAAACGCGGAATGCCACGCGTAAAGCCACCAAGAACTGTTGAGCAGGGATTATTCGGAAAGCCTACTGTATTGAACAACGTAGAGACTTACGCGAACGTCCCAATGATAATTTTAGCCGGCGCGCAATGGTTCAGAAGCATTGGTACAGAAGGAAGCCCAGGCACAAAAACTTTCTCACTAACTGGCGCAGTAAGAAATACAGGATTGATTGAAGTCCCGTTTGGAATTACCCCGCGTGAAATAATTTTCAAGATCGGTGGAGGCTTAAAAGGTGGCGCGAAATTCAAAGCTGTACAGATCGGAGGACCTTCAGGAGGTTGCTTGACTGAAGCACAACTTGATGAACCATTGGATTTTGATAGCGTTAAGAAACTTGGCGTAATTGTCGGGTCTGGCGGATTGGTCGTAATGGACGAGGATACCTGCATGGTAGAAGTTGCCCGCTTCTTCATGGAGTTCACACACAGGGAGTCCTGCGGTAAATGCGTTCCATGCCGTGAAGGTACCCTCAGAATGTTAGAAATTCTGGAAAGAATTGTAGCAGGTCAAGGCGAAATGGAGGACATAGAGCGATTACGAACTCTTGCTGACTTGATCATTCACACAGCCTTATGCGGACTCGGAAAATCTGCGCCTCTTCCAGTCGTAAGCACGTTAAATTCCTTCCTTGATGAATATATCGAACACATACAGAACAAAAAATGCCGTGCCCATGTTTGCCAGAAGCTCAAGCAATATATTATCGAGCCCACTAAGTGCAAATCATGCTCAAAGTGTGCGCGCGGTTGTCCCGTTCAGGCTATCAGCGGTGCCCCGAAAGTTCCTTACGTCATCAATCAAGACAAATGTATCAAGTGCGGTGCTTGTATTGAGGCGTGCCCGTTCAAAGCTATTTATGTTGCATAGGAGGTGTATTGAAGAATGGGAGTTATGAAAATTGACGGTTACTCCGTAGAATTTACTGATGAGCCTAACATTTTATCCGTGATAAGAAAAGCCGGAATCGATTTGCCGACATTGTGTTATCATTCAGAGCTTTCGATTTATGGAGCTTGCAGACTGTGCAACGTTGAGGACGATAAGGGCAGAATGTTCGCATCATGTTCAGAGCGTCCGCGTGACGGAATGAGCATAAAGACCAGCACACCAAGGCTTGTACGTTACAGAAGAATGTTGATTGAGTTAATGCTTGCGTCACATCACAGAGACTGTACGACTTGCGTTAAGAGCGGCGATTGCGAGTTACAGAACCTTGCACACAGACTCGGAGTCAGCACTGTACAATGGGGCTATCGCGAAAGAAAGTACGAGAAAGATTTTAGCTCGCCCTCAATCGTGAGAGATCCCGATAAGTGCATTTTGTGCGGGGACTGTGTGAGAGTCTGCGAGGGCATTCAAGGAATCAACGCTATTGATTTTGCACACAGAGGCACTGACGCAATGGTTATCCCGGCATTCAACAAGGAGATCGCGAAAACTGATTGTGTGAACTGCGGTCAATGTCGTGTAGTTTGTCCAACGGGAGCAATCACAATCAAGACCAACATTCGTCCTGTGTGGGAAGCCTTGGCCGATCCAAACGTTAAAGTCTTTGCACAAGTTGCACCTGCCGTAAGAGTTGCTGCGGGTCAAGCGTTCGGAGGAGCTAAGGGCGAAAACGTCATGGGTAAAATCGTTGCTGCTCTTCATAGATTGGGCTTCGATGAAGTTTATGATACGACGTTCGGGGCTGATATGACTATCCTTGAGGAGAGCAAAGAGTTCCTAGAGCTTTACAAGAAGGGCGGGCCTTTCCCGTTATTCACGTCATGCTGTCCGGGTTGGGTGAAGTTCTGCGAAAATCGTTGGCCTGAATTTGTCTCGCATATATCAACGAGTTACTCCCCGCTTCAAATGTTGGGCTCTGTTGCAAGAGAATACTACGCTGATCCTGCTAACAACGAGGGCAAAAAAGTTGTGTCGGTCGCCATAATGCCATGTACGGCCAAGAAAGCTGAAATCTTGCGCGATGATCTGAAACGTGACGGCAAACAAAATGTTGATTACGTTCTCACGACTGAAGAAATGATAACCATGATTAAGCGTGCTGGAATTAGATTTGACATGCTCGAAAGTGAAGCTGCTGATATGCCTTTCGGAATGGGATCTGGCGGCGCGGTCATATTTGGAAATTCTGGCGGAGTCATGGAGGCCGCATTGCGTACACTTTGTGAAGGGCCTGAACGTTCAGCGATTGAAAACTTGCGTAACAGTGGCGTAAGAGGGCCGGGACCGTTGCGCGAGTTCACGTTCAATTACAAGGGCAACGAGATTAAAGCGGCAGTAGTTAGCGGACTTGCTGAAGCTGATGCATTACTACAACGAATCAAGAACGGCGAGAGCTTCTATCACTTTGTTGAAGTCATGGCATGCAGACGAGGCTGTATCATGGGAGGCGGTCAACCTGCACACGCTGGTTTCAGGACGAAAGAGGCACGTAAGCACGGACTTTATGAGTCGGACGTCAACACACAGATCAAGAAATCAAACGAGAACCCCACAGCGTTAGCCTTGTACGAAACATTAATCAAGGGACGCGAACACGAATTACTCCACAGTCATAGATAACAAAGCAATACATACCAAACTCCCCTCCTAGTGTGAATGCTAAGAGGGGATAATTTTATTCTTGCCTGTTTTGGTACAATACTCTGCAACAAGATTCGGAAAGGATATGAAAATTTTGACACTTGCATTATACAACGACCTCACACGTAAGAAGGAAAAGTTCATTCCCATTGAAGAAGGCAAGGTGAGATTTTATTCATGCGGGCCGACGGTTTACGATTATTTCCATGTGGGCAACGCTAGACCGTTCATCGTGTTTGACGTGTTAAGACGCTGGCTTGAACATGAGGGCTATAAAGTTACGTTTGTGCAAAATTTCACTGACATTGACGACAAAATGATTCACAGAGCTCATCAGGAGCATATCACAGTTGCAGAACTCGCAGAAAAATTCATAGCTGAATACAACAAAGACGCTGACGCACTAGGAATTAGACGTCCCGACGTTTCCCCGAGAGCCACTGAACATATACCAGAGATAATCAACACGATTGAGAGGATAATTGCTAATGGTCACGCTTATGTTTCTGAAGGAGACGTGTATTTTGACATTCAGAGCTGGCCGAAATACGGATCACTTTGCAAACAGAACCTTGAAGACTTGGAGGCAGGCGCACGAGTCGAACCAGGCGAAAAGAAAAAAGACCCGCTAGACTTTGCATTATGGAAGGCCGAGAAGCCCGGCGAACCTTCGTGGGAGAGTCCTTGGGGTAAAGGCCGTCCAGGTTGGCACATTGAATGCTCGGCTATGTCATCAAAATATTTGGGCGATAACATTGACATTCATTCCGGCGGAGTAGATTTAATGTTCCCTCATCACGAGAACGAAGCCGCACAGAGTGAAGCTGCTACGAACAACGGAAAGCCATTCGTAAATTACTGGTTACACAACGGGTTCTTATTGATTGACAGCGAAAAAATGTCAAAGTCGCTTGGAAATTTCCTCACAGCTAGAGCCGCCATTGAGAAATACCCCCCGTTAGCTTTGAGATTCTTTATGTTGAGTGCACATTACAGAAACCCAATTAATTTCACGCCCGAAGGCCTCGAACAAGCTGCTGCAGGTGTATCACGTTTGAGAAATTGTAAGAGCGATTTAGATTTTGCGGCCAAGACTCGAACAGGCGATTCTGATTTTGACATCAATAAATTTCACGATGAACTCAAAGAACTTGACAAGAAATTCTCCGACGCAATGAACGACGACTTCAACACAGCCGCCGCTATGGGAATATTGTTTGACGTTGTATCGTTGATTAACACGAGCCTCAAGAATCACGACAAGCTCCCCGAAGAGTTTTTCACGGCCTCAAAGAATGCTTTGAACACCTACGACGAAATTTTAGGGGTAATTGGTCCTGATGAAGCAGAATGTGAGAATGACAACGAAAGCGCAGAAATAGAAGCATTGATTCAAGAACGTACACAAGCACGTAAAGCAAAGAACTTCGCCCGCTCTGATGAAATTCGCGACACGTTAAAAGCTCGTGGGATTATTCTTGAGGATACACCACAGGGCACTAAATGGAAGAAGGAATTATAGAGAATGTTTAAGTTGTTAATAGCAAGACGTTTTATGCCGTTATTCCTGACGCAGTTTCTTGGAGCCTTTAACGATAACTTTTTCAAGAGCTCGTTAATGATGCTGATAACTTATAGGCTTGGTGACGCTGCTGGAATTGACTCGCGTATACTTGTGAATGCTGCGGCCGGGATATTTATATTGCCGTTCTTCCTATTTGCTGGACCTGCTAGCGACTTGGCCGATAAATATGATCGTTCGGACTTAATGCGCTGGGTAAAATTTGCTGAAATAGTCGTAATGGCCGGGGCTGCTCTTGGTTATTGGCTGAATAACGTGTGGCTGTTAATGTTCGTGTTGTTCATGATGGGGGCACAGTCAGCTTTCTTCAGTCCCGCAAAATATAGTATCTTGCCTCAACATTTACCGGAAGAGGAATTAATCGCGGGCAATGGCTTAATACAAATGGGCACGTACTTAGCAATCTTAACAGGAACTATAGCGGGCGGTTTAACGATTTTGAAGGAGAACGGAGTTTATTTAGTCGGGGGTATAGCTGTGAGCATAGCGGCTGCTGGTTGGTTAAGCAGTATGTTAATCCCTCCTACAAAGCCTATAAATCCTGAAATCAAAGTTTCGTTCAGCATTGTAAGGCGTACGATTAACATGTTCCGTGAAGTTTACCCGATGAGAAAAGTTTTTGGGGCAATGATGGCGATCTCATGGTTCTGGCTAGTTGGTGCAACGTTCTTGGCCCAATTCCCTACTTATTCACGCTTAACTCTTGGCACTGATGAAAGTGTAGCGACGGCTTTTCTCGCGATATTCTCCTGCGGTATCGGCTTCGGGTCAATGGCTTGTAACGCGCTTCTCAAAGGCAAAGTCACGACAAAATACGTTCCTTCAGCCGCTTACGGTATAGCTATAGCCAGTGTGTTGTTATGGTACGTGAGTAATCGTCCTCCGGTTCCAGCAGGTACGCCTGAAATTGGAGCTTGGGAATTTTTCTCACGCCCTGAAAATTTCATGATAACGTTCTGTTTGTTCATGATAGCGTTTTGCGGAGGACTATATATTGTTCCGTTGTACGCAGTCATGCAGACGAAGGCACCCGAAGAAAAAGTTTCCGGCGTAATAGCTTGCTCAAACATCAGCGACTCGCTATTCATGGCTGTAGCAGCGTTGGGCGCAAGTTTATTAATCTCAATGGGAGTAAGTATTCCGCAGATATTCTTGACCATGGGGCCAAGTACTTTTGTGGTTGGTTTGCTCGTGGGATTGTTGTAACAGATAGGCCCCTGCCGTTATGACAGGGGTTAAAATTTTTTTGCACTAACAAAGCTTCAAGAACGTTAAACAAGTTTGTCCGTATTGGCGCTCTGAGATTATTTCGAAATTTTCGGGAGGCAATAATTTTTCCCCAACTGAATGCTCAAACACAAACACGCAATCAGGAGCAAATAGCTTGTCAAGATTCTGCAATGTCAATAATTCTTCACACCAACCAGCATTGTACGGAGGATCGGCAAAAATTATATCGAAGGTCATTTCACGTTTCACAAGCCACGAAATTGCGCGCCGAATATCAAGCGAAAGAACTGTAGAGTCTTTCACCTTCTCCTTAATGTTCTCTGCTCGTGATTTAATGCTCTCAACAAAGACGCAAGACTCTGCCCCGCGTTTTAGTGCTTCCCGCCCTACTTGGCCCGTACCTGCGAATAAGTCCAGAAAGCTTTTATCCTCAATATTTCCAAGTATGCTGAAGAGTGCGAGTAATGCCCGGCCTGTTGTTGGTCTTACGTCTTTAATCATGCGTTAATTTGTCGGCTACGTCGTTTAATGCGGCTCTAACTGCTGGCGTCAAAAATGCTTCCGTTGTCTTATCGAGTCTTATCAAGAATCCCTCGTCGCGTGGCAAAATGTTAATGTAAAATTTCTGCTCGAACTCGTCGTCACTGGTCAAAGTGTCAAGCAAATAATTATTCTTCTCTGGATTAATGAAATATCGCCCGAACTTCCAGAATGATTTACCCGATTCGTTCTTGCCTGTGAGATTCTTTAAGCCTGCTACTTGTGCCTCTGTTACGTTGTGATTAATCTTTATGTGCATATCCTGTGAGGTCCTCCGTGAAATTGTGAATGTCTTTGTCTTCCTGAAACGTACCCTGAAAATATTTTTGCCCTCGTCTAGCCATTTGCGCTCGTATTTTGTCGTTATTGCTCGTTGTGGATTAATCGTGAACTCTGTTAGCTCTAACGCCTCGTGACTTCCTAAAACGTCCTTAACTTCATTCGCGTAAGGTTCATCGTCGCTGACCATTTCGAAGACTCCTCCGACCTTTAACACCGCGGCCAAGCCATCGGAAAAATCTTTAGCCGTGACTCTTCTGTGAGCTTGTTTGTTGCTTGACCAAGGGCATGGGAATTGCATAATGATTTTCTCAAGCGTCTCATCAGCAAATAATTCACGCAACATATAGCGCGCGTCAGTGTTGATTATTCGTAAGTTATCGAGGCCGGCTGCTCGTCTAGCACAACGCAACACACATGACTGTGAAATCTCTACGCCATATAGCAAAATTTCCGGATTAGCTTCTGCATATTGCACAGTAAATTCTCCGTTGCCGAAACCTATTTCAAGCTGCGTGTGAACTTTTACAGGAAGAGGAAGACCGCTTTCAGGATAAATTATTACCCCATATTGCGGCCTTGCGTTCGTGGTTGCGCTTAAAATGTCCATGTAAAATCCGGCAATCCTTCCGCCAAAACTCGTGCTTTAACGTCAGCCATGATTCGCTCTAGTGCTTCCTGCGTGTGACCTTCACAACGTACAGTTATCACAGGTTGAGTGTTAGAGCCTCGAACTAATCCCCAACCATCAGGATAAAGAATCCTCACGCCGTCAACAACGCTGCATTTATATTCTTTCTGTGCTTTGTCCTTGATACGGTCAACAGTTGCGAATTTCTCCTCGTCTGAACATGGAACGCGAATCTCTTCTGTTGAAGGATAAACAGGAATTGAAAGCATTAAGCGCGAGAGCGACTCGTTAGTTTTCGATAGGATTCTCAATAAACGTCCTGCAGCATAAAACGCGTCATCATGCCCGAAAAATTCATCAGCAAAGAACATGTGCCCGGAATACTCACCAGCGAATAACGCGCCTAACTCACGCATTTTAGCTTTTATCAACGAGTGTCCCGACCTCCAATAAAGAACATGCCCTCCGAATTTCTCCGCTAACTCTGGAAGCACCATGCTGCATTTTGGTTCAACGATCACATCAGCGCCCTTGTGTTCAGCAAGTAATTCTTTCCAGTACAGAGTCATGAGCCTATCGCCAAAAATCACGTCGCCTTTATCGTCAACGACTCCGATCCTATCTGCGTCCCCATCAAATGCTATTCCAACGTCCGCTTTCTCGCTCTTAACTCGTTCAATTAACGCCTGTAAGTTCTCGCGCTTCTGTGGGTCGGGGTGATGATTCGGGAAATGTCCGTCGGGTTCATCAAAGAGTGATACACATTCACAACCTAACATCTCGAAATATTTCTTGGCCGTAATTCCTGCTGATCCGTTTCCTGAGTCACATACGACCTTGAATTTTTTGCTGAAGGGTAAATCGAATTTCGCCACCAACATTTTCAAATACTCGTCGTTAATATCAGCGTGAGTTAATTTCCCTTTGCCCGTCTCAAAATTTCCACCCTGTGCTATAAGTCTAATGTTTCTGACATCATCGCCGTATAAAGTCCCGTGTTCAAAGCATAGTTTTAAGCCGTTCATGTCCGCGGGATTGTGTGAGCCTGTAATCATTACTCCGCCCGAATAATTAAACCGTATCAAGCTCCAATAAAGCATGGGGGTAGTAACAAGTCCAACGTCAACAACGTCAAGCCCAGTTGATAATACGCCCTCAATTAACGCTGCTTTGATTCGTGGAGTTGAGAGTCTAGCGTCGCCCCCGACAGTTATTCCCGACGTTACGTCCATTCTTATAAGCCATGAGCCATAAGCCCGGCCGATTGCATTTGCCACTTCATCAGTGAGATCTATATCTGCGACTCCGCGTATATCATATTCTCTAAATATATTTTCTGGAATGTTCATTGTAAATTTGTCAGCTCCTTCGTTAGTTAAGCCTATATTAACACACAAAAAAGAAGCAAGCCTCCTTTATAGAAAGCCTGCTCCCGTGAATTTATTGCTCGTTTTGAGATTACAGGACGTACAGCGAGATTCCGTAAATCGCCAGCACTGCCACGACGCCTTGAATCAAAGTCGCTACAGTTTGAGCTTTATACGCCGTGTTAAGATCCATGTCAGAGAATTGCGTTACTACCCAGAAGTAAGAGTCATTAGCGTGTGAAACGACCATTGCTCCACTTCCGATAGCCAACGTAGCCAACACTGCTCCCATAGGGGCACCGAGTCCAAGTGAGCCAAGCATAGGGGCTATGATTTGTGCTGTGGTTACGATTGCAACAGTTGAAGAGCCTTGTGCAGTCTTGAGAGCCGCCGCGATTATGAACGGTAAAAATATTCCAAAGTTGTATGAGCTAAGAGCTTCGCCAATGTAAGTTCCGACTCCTGAAGCCGCGATAACCGCTCCGAGTCCACCGCCTGCTGCCGTGATCATGATTATGTTAGCGCCGTCCTTAACTCCTGCACCGATCCAACCGTTCGTTACTTCTTCAGTGAATGGAGCAAGGAAGAAACATAAAATCACACCGATTGACAAAGCTATGACGGGATTACCAAGGAAATTGCTGACGATGAAGAGTGTTGACTCTTTTCCGCCGATTTTCGCTAACGTTGTCGGGTAACTGATGAATGAGCTAAGGCCGATTAAGATTAACGGGATAAGAATAGGAGCAAACGACTTGAACGCGCCAGGGAGCTTGCCATATTTTGCTTTGAGTTCCTCGTAGGACTCGCCGGCTTCAAGATTTTCATCAAACGGCACGGGGAGTCTTGGCCCTGCGATAAGAGCGTAAATGTAACCTGCTAACACTGAAATAATCGAGACTGCTACACCCCACATAATTACCATGCCTAAATCTGCGCCGAGTTCGTTAGCTGCTGCAATAGGGCCAGGAGTCGGAGGTACAAGCGTGTGTGTTGCGTAAAGACCTGTTGAGAGTGCTATAGCCATTACTGAAAGTCTAACTCCGCTGCGTCTCGCTAATGATTTATTGAGGGACGATAGAATTACGAAACCCGAGTCACAGAACACTGGAATCGATACTACCCAGCCGATTAAGCTCATGGCAAGAGCAGGACGCTTTTCCCCTACTACTTTCAGAACGCTATCAGCCATTGTGAAAGCCGCGCCGGATTTCTCAAGCATTGCCCCAATGATCGTGCCGAGTAAGATTACAATTCCTATACCGCGACAAGTTCCGCCGAAGCCATTAAGAATCGTATCGAGCACTTTTGCCGGAGCCATACCAACAGCCAATCCCATAGCTAACGCTACAGCAAACAACGCCACGAACGGGTGAAACTTGCACTTGGAAATCAATAACACCATTAAGATAATGGCAACGATAAGAATTACTACTAACATAGAACCTTGAACCATAAATAAAATTTCTCCTTTCGAATAAGTTTAAAGCCTTAGTCATAAGTATAGCGCAATTCAGTTTTTGTAGTATATTTGACATACTCCCCCATGCCTAAAGGCAGGGGATTCTAGCATCAACAACGCTGCCGGATTGCTCCGGTCTTACTGCGTCTCCTCTAATGGTACGATGTCCCGACCATTCTTTTTTTAGTTTGTCACACTATCTAGCGGATTTTGCCCCTACTTAGATCACAACAAGAAGCTAGTCCAAGTGAAATTCGCAAAAGTTTAGGGAGGATTTACAACATGAACGAGCCTGAATTATTTCTAGTAACCTTGAGGCTTGAAGATGGAAGCTTTGAGGTTGACATGGAGTTACCTTCACAATTACCAATAGGAGAACTGCGCCGAAGACTTCTCGATATACTCAAGACTTTACATGAGGACGAATTAGCTGGCTGGCAAATATGCAGACTTGAATACAACAACAGGATTCTCAATGACGACGATACTTTGTTGAAGGTCGGAGCTTTTGACGGGAGCAGGCTGTATTTAGTGGAGGCATGAGTGATAAAAATAAACAGTAAAATTCGCCACAGCGTGTTAAGTAATTCATGAAGTAAAAATGATTCAACAAATTCGCCTGTCTGAATATAATATGCTCATCGTTAAACGAGATTGCAAGTTAAGTTTCGGACAGACGGATTTTATTATTAGTAGTTGCGTTAGTGGTTCTCATTGCCTGAAGGTTTCATTGGTCAGGGTTTGAGTATAGAGGTTAAATTACTAAATTGAGGAGGTGAAGAAGTTATGCCAAAAATGAGGTTAACGCCGGAGGCTTTGTTGAAGGCATCAGCAGATATTGCACAATGCCAGGCAGATCAGGAGAATATCCTTTCGACAGTACAGGGACTCATTGATGAAGTCGTAAGCGAGTGGGAAGGTCAGGCTCAGAAGAAATTCATAAACGCCTGGGAGGAGAAGAAACCAGCCTATCAGCAGTTTGCGCCTGATATGTCGAAGTTCTCAGAGTTCCTGAACAACTACGCTAACACAATGGAAGCTGTCGATGCAGGAGCTACTATGAGATAGTGTGGTAAGGTACATGAAAGTGTTGTCGTAACGACAGAGTGTTTTGAACTATAAGGAGGTGAAAATACATGCCAGGAATTAAATTAACACCTGAACTTTTAGAAGAAGGTGCTAGCAAGCTGAAAGATGCTAATGCGAAGAACGAGGACGTTATTAATAGACTTGACAATCTTATGGCTAACCTTGTGAATGACTGGGAAGGCGAGGCTCAGGCCGCATTTAGAGATAGCTATGCTAGAAAACGTGAGACGTTCCAGAGCGTTTCGGTTGATATGCAGACATTCGTTGAGTTCCTCAATAGATTTGCAGACATCATGAGACAGGAAGAGCAGCGTCAGCGTGATAAGGCAGCAGGTCTTGCTTAGTTTACGCAGGAATGGATTCGGTAAGGCAGGGGGCAGGCATTGTTCCCTGCTTTTTGTTAATTTCAGGGAGAACTCGTATGTCAGAGAAAAAATTTCTGATCGTCACAAAGAAGGAATTATTTTATTCAGCCGTTATGTTACGTGTAAGGAAGCTTGTAAACGTTGTATATGACTTTCCGGCAGATGAATTAAAGTTTGAACGCGAACTAAGAGAAGCAAGAAAGACCCTCCGTAAAAAAAATCTACTCGAAGAAACCGCCCGCGACGGAGTAAATCTTAGCTTCACTTTATCTGTTTGTGTATCGTTTTGCGCTAATCCTGATAAATGTGAAATTGTCGATTCTTATGGCTATTACGCGACGATTTATCAGGCCTCCAAAATGTTCATGCTAATGGAACAGCGTGAAAATGACGAATTATTAACAGCCTGGTTCACTGACCGGAAAAAACTAGATGAATATATTAATCATGAAATTCAAACAAGAAGGAAAGCGATATTGAAATGAGTGGACTAAGAGATTCAAGCGGCACTATTGTAATTGACGAAGCCGAAGCCGAACGCGATATTCGACATATAGAAGCGGCTAAAGCAAAATTGGACGAGGCAAGAGAAATCCTTAACCCTGGAAACATTGACGGCGATAGAATGTTTGGCGCAGCACATGACGCTCTTGAAGAACAATTGACGAAAATAGGCCAAGACTTAACAGAATGGCAAGACATTTGCGGAAACACCATAAATTATATAAGGCACGTTGTAGCTGAATACCAGCGCGTTGATAGAGAACTTGCAAATAAAGCGAAGGGGTTGAAATAATTATGCCTACCACAATAATAAACGTGAACGCAGTCGAGGAAAGTACAGCCAGAGCCCTGAAACAAGTACAAGCTCAAGAAGACGCATTGAATAATATCGAAAGAGTAATAAATTCCATGGAAGGCGTTTGGGAAAGTGAATCGCAAAAAGTTTATACGGATAAGTTCAGAGAAGCTAAAACCAGAATCCAAAAATTTAATACTTCGATAAATGAATCACTGGAAAATATGCGAAATTTCGTAAATGAATGTGTCTTGGCCGATGAACAGACAGCTAGAGAATTAAGAAATGTTAGCTGGTGAAGGAGGAAAGTTATATGCCTAAAATGTTATACGTGACTGACGAAATGATCGCAAGGGCCGGAAATATTGGAGCCAATGCAAGCGAGATTCTCAACAGTCAAAATCAAGTTACTAGTATATTTCAGAATTTGGGCAGAGATTTCAGTGGCCGAATCCCGTCGCTAATGACCGAGCAAATGATCGCCATGGAAAGCGTATATCAGGCTATGAACAATAATCTCAATGGATACAAGGATTTTCTCGAGGAAAGCGCACGCACAATTGAATGGACCGATGAAGAAGCTGCACGTTGGTCAAGCGCTTTAGGACGTTAAGTGAGGTGATTAATTATGCCAGCGAATTTGATTATATTTGACGCCGATTATATTTCAACATTGACCAGTCGAATGAATGAAGCTTGTATGCTTGTTGATGAAGCCGTCGCTGCTCTTAAACAGGCAAGTTTACATGAAGGTTGGAAATGTAAAGAGAACGCGCGTATATCGTCAGAAATTGATGACTTAAACATAAGACTTGGCCGACTCGATGAAGGCGTTAACGAAACTGTCAGAGTACTCGGAGGAAGTGTAAGCAGGTTTGCAGAACTCGAATCAAAATACGAAACCCAAGCTAATAGCCTTTCCGACGAATTGACCACAAATCACGGCTTCCAGGCTTCGACTCATGAAAGCTCAGGTACGTCTGGAGTCATTGGCGGTCATTCTGGACCTTCTGGCAATCCCGGTGTTGATGGTTCTGGTACACATGCAGGAGCCGGCGCAGGAGCTGGAGTGGGAGGAATGGCAGGAGCTGGAGCAGGAGCAAGGGTTAATTTTGGAGGTGCAAATATGGGAAGAAACATGCCTAATATAAATATGAATCAACCAACAGTAAGTAATAGCAATTTTGTAAATCTACCGGTAACTCACATACCTGATAGACCAGAAGCAGTAGCTAAAGGTATAAAAGATACGCAGGAAATTTCAGATATAGCCGTTGACAGTGTAGCGGATTCTATAACTCATGTTTTAAGTGGTCATGCAAAAGTGAGAGTAATAGCTCCTGATGGTTCAGATAGGACAGTACAAAATCTCGTTGATACTTATAACGCAGGCAAGGCAGTATCTGATAATTCAGCGTCGATAATTTCGAATCCTACTGTATCTCACGTTGAAGAACATTTAGCAATAGCCACCGGGTTAGTGACTTTAGCCGGAAGTACTTTGACAGGCTTTGGAATGTTAGCCAGTTCCTCTGTAAGCAATAGTGGTTCATTCAATAGCGTTAAGGCTTCAGGTGCGTTTAGTTCGGCCTCAATCACTGAAAAAGCGCAGGAATTATTACCCACCGTAAAAAATATTCCGGGCTCTGAAGAACTTAGCAACGTATTAACCGCAATATCAAGTAGCCCTAATGCAACTTCAGCAAGCTCAACGCAATCAAATTCTGGTGAATCATTTTTCCAGAAGATAATTAACGCGTTATTCGGTAAAATGGATAATCAAGGTTCAGGAGAGTTTGCTGGAGGAGTATTTGAAAATTCTCCTGTACAAGAATTCTTTAATAGCTTTGTTGCCGAATAGGAGTGAAAAGTCATGACGGGAATAAAATTTGCTGTGCGTTCTGACGTTGGCAAAGTTAGAACCAACAACGAGGACAATTTTTATTGCAACGGAATTTACATGACGGTCTCGGAGCGTGAGAGGCCGTTTTTCTTAACTGGGACAGCCGATTTACCTTGTGTATTTGCTGTATGTGACGGAATGGGCGGTGAGGATTGCGGAGAGTTAGCTTCACTAACTGCTGTTGAGACTCTGGCACTTCACGCTAAAAATCTTGACGTCAACAAATTTGTAAGTGATGCAAACAACAAAATCTGCGACATTATGAAATCTCAAGGCTTACGAATGGGAACGACGCTAGCTCTTGCTGTTGCCGATAAAAATTCGTTCATGCTCTACAACGTAGGAGACTCGAGAATTTACAGACTCAACACTGAAAGACTCTTGCGCGTAACTGATGATCATACATTGGCCGAAGACAAAGTACGAATGGGATTGATCACACCAGCCAGAGCAGAAAAGGATCGCGATAGACATGTGTTGACACGTTACTTAGGGATTTTTGATGATATATTCGGTCTTGTGCCTGATTCTTATGGGCCATTTGACTTTGACGACACGAGAAGAGTTTTGTTATGCTCCGACGGTTTAACAGACATGCTTGATTATCAGGATATTTCTGTCATTATGAGCAACGCTGAAAATGTTTCTGACGCCGTTAATAATCTCGTTGATGCTGCTCTGATGAAAGGCGGCCGCGATAACGTAACGTGCATTGTACTGGAGGCATAAATCATGAGCGAAATAAAACAATACGAGCCTCTTTGGGGATCATGGTATATTGACGAACAACTTGGTGAAGGCTCATTCGGAAAAGTCTATAAAGTCCATAAGGAAGAGTTCGGAAGAGTATATTATGCGGCTGTGAAAATGATCTCAATCCCACAGAGCAAAGCTGAACTTGAACAGGCAATGAATGAAGGGCTTGACGACGCTTCAGCACGGAGTTATTTCCAGACGTTCGTAACTGATATTATTCAGGAAATCGACCTCATGAGCGCTTTCAAAGGCAACACTAACATAGTATCGCTTGAGGATCACGAAGTTATCGAGAAGAAAGGCTCAATTGGTTGGGATATATTAATTCGTATGGAGTTGCTCACGACTCTATCTAGCTACATGAATTCAAATCCTTTAATGCAAGAAGACGTTATTCAAGTTGGAATAGACATAGCCAGGGCCTTAGAACTATGTGCAATGAAGAAGACTATACACCGTGACATAAAGCCAGATAATATATTTGTGTCTCAATATGGAGATTACAAGCTTGGTGATTTCGGAATAGCTAGGCAGATTGAGCGAACAATGTCAGGCCTCTCGAAGAAAGGCACATACACTTACATGGCCCCGGAAGTTTTCAAAGGTGAAGAGTATGGCCCTTCAGTCGATTTATATTCGCTTGGGATAATCTTGTATCGCTACTTGAATAAAAATCGTACTCCATTTCTACCGGCGTTTCCTGATCCTATAACCCCGCGTGAGCGCGACGAAGCTTTGAGGCGCAGAATGAGTGGAGAGAAATTGCCAGATATTCCGGATATTGATCCCGAGTTAAACGCGTTGGTCCTGAAAGCCTGTGCATATGATCGCGAAGACAGATTCAAGGACGCTACAGAATTTAGACTAGCTCTTGAGAAAATAGCCGGCGTAGTCTCAAAAGCTCCAGCCCCTGAAATTCCTCGTGAGCCAGTTAAGGCAGGTATCAGAAAGCCACGAGCAATGCGTGACAGAGAATACGACGATGGCAAAACAGTTGGAGTCTTCGCTATAAATTCTAAAGTCCCTGAAGTCCAGGAAGTTGTAGAAAATACAGTTGAAATATCTCCAAAAGTTGTGAACTCATTAGCAATTCTTGGCGCTGTTTTCTCCGGATTGCTTGCTGCCCTGTGTTTTGCAAGTGGTAACATGGCCACTATGATTGCTCCTATGCCGTTATATGCTGCGTGCGCTGTCCTGTGTGTGCTCCAATTTAAGTACGCTGCGTTGAATTTAGCTTTCATGGTAGTGCTATCGTGTTATCTAGCGTTTTGTGCTTTCGTAAATATTAGCGCGTTTGATTATTCTTTGCTGGCTTTGACTTTGGGAATGTTCATGGTTGAAGCCTCGCGGACAAAGAAATATACGTTTTTAATAAGTGCGGTGTTATTAGCATTCGCGTTAATATTTTCTGGCTTAATCTTCAGGAGATTATCAGCTTCACAATCTATCGCTTTTAGAGCTTACACGGCCTCATCGTTCGGAGTGCCATTGGTCATGCTTACAGCTGCTATTGTATCCGCTCTGCCTGGCTATAGTGTTATCGCTGGGGCAATGGGTTTGCAGTTGTTTGCGTTCATATCGTTTATGTTGGCAATTATGACTGGATCAATGACTCTGATAAACATAACTAACATGAATTTCATAGCTATTTCGTGGCTGAAGCTCGCTAAAATTTTGGGACTGTTCATGGAGTTGATAGCCTTCGAAAGTATGATTTACGTGTTTGCAGCTAAGAGAGTCCCCGAAACATTAACGGCCCTACACAATAATTCAAACAAGGCTTTGATCGTTATGGCGTTAAGTGTTTTGATAATGGCTTTAGGACTGGTACTTCTCGCGATAATCTAGCTCTTTAGAATCAATTTTCGTAATAGTCTGCTAAAATATCTCACAATTTTTCATGAAGGAGAATTTATTTTTATGGCACGCGTTTATTATGAGAAGGACTGCGATTTAGGAAAACTCACAGGCAAAAAAATAGCAATTATCGGTTATGGTTCACAAGGACATGCGCACGCACTCAACCTCCGCGACTCCGGGTGTGATGTAATCGTTGGATTGTACAAGGGCGGAAAATCTTGGCCAGTTGCTGAGGCTGATGGGTTCCAGGTCATGACCGTTAGTGAGTGTACAAAAGCTGCTGACATTATCATGATATTAATCAACGACGAAAAGCAAGCTGATCTATACCGCAATGAGATCGCCCCGTACTTAACTGAAGGCAAGGCTATAGCTTTCGCTCACGGATTCAATATTCGTTACAAGCAAATAGTTGCCCCCAAAGGCGTTGATGTATTCATGGCTGCTCCTAAAGGCCCCGGCCACACAGTTAGAAGTCAGTACGTCGCTGGTAAGGGAGTCCCTTGTCTCGTAGCAGTTGAGCAGGACGCTTCAGGAAAATGTCTCGACATAGCACTTGCTTACATTGCTGGAATCGGTGGCGCAAGAGCCGGCGTTCTTGAAACAACCATGCAGCAGGAAACAGAGACCGACTTATTTGGCGAACAGACTGTTTTATGTGGTGGAGTAGTTGACTTAATGCAATGCGGCTTTGAAGTTTTGTGTGAGGCTGGCTACGACCCAGTCAACGCTTACTTCGAATGTATCCACGAAATGAAATTAATCATTGACCTTGTAAACCGCGGCGGAGTTGCTGCTATGAACTATTCAATCTCTGACACAGCAGAATTTGGCGAATACGTTTCAGGGCCTCGTGTACTTCCTCATGACGAGATCAAAGCTAACATGCGCAAAGTATTATCTGACATTCAGGACGGAACTTTTGCTGGACGCTGGATCGCTGAAAACAAAAACGGACGCACATTCTTTAACTCAAAGCGTGATCAGTTGGCCAAGCACCCAATGGAAGTAATTGGAAAGCAGTTACGCGAGCAAATGCTCTGGAAAGGCGGCTCAAGTCTTGACGAAGTATCGAAGTGATAACATCAAAGCTGGAGTCGAACGTACACCTAACGTAAGCTTGTTATATGCACTCGGCCTCACTAAAGAAGAAATCTCGCGCCCTATAATCGGTGTGGTGAGTTCATTTAGTGAAGTCGTCCCGGGTCATATGCACTTGGATAAAATCGCTCAAGCTGTCAAGGAAGGAATTTATGCGGCTGGCGGTACTCCTATGATGTTCCCGGCTATAGCTGTATGTGATGGAATTGCTATGGGGCACGTGGGAATGAAATATTCGCTAGTGTCTCGTGATTTAGTCGCTGACTCTACAGAGGCTATGGCAATTGCTCATCAGTTCGACGGGCTTGTGATGATTCCTAACTGCGATAAGAACGTTCCTGGACTCTTAATGGCGGCTGCACGTGTGAATATCCCGACGATTTTCTGCGCTGGCGGTCCAATGTTAGCAGGGCACTTGAAGGACGGACGAAGAACTTGTTTAAGCCACATGTTCGAGGCTGTAGGAGCTTACAAGGCTGGGAAACTTGACGCTTCCGGAGTTGACGATTACACGGAGAACGCTTGCCCTTCATGCGGATCATGTTCAGGAATGTATACGGCCAACTCTATGAACTGCTTAACCGAAGCTATAGGAATGTCATTACGCGGTAACGGCACAATCCCGGCTCCATTATCTGCAAGAATCCGACTCGCGAAATTAACGGGCATGAAGATTATGGAACTCGTTGAGAAAAATATCAGGCCACGCGACATAATGACCGCCGAAGCTTTTGACAATGCTGAAGCAGTAGACATGGCGCTAGGTTGCTCAACAAATACCATGCTGCACTTACCCGCAATAGCTCACGAAGCCGGAGTCACTATCAACTTGAGTCACGCTAATGAAATTTCCGAACGTACCCCGAATCTATGCCATTTAGCCCCAGCCGGAGATACTTTCATGGAGGACTTAGACAGGGCTGGAGGAGTTTACGCTGTCATGAACGAGTTAGCAAGCAAAGGACTCATTCATACGGACTTAATCACAGCCACGGGAAAAACTGTAGCGGAAAATATCAAGGACGCTGTAAACCTTGATGAAAATATCATTCGCCCACTTGATAATCCATTCTCACCTAATGGCGGTATAGCTGTCTTGAAGGGTAATCTTGCGCCAGATGGTTGTGTTGTGAAACGTTCAGCAGTTGCTCCGGAAATGATGAAGCATGAAGGCCCCGCACGAGTATTTGACTCTGAAGACGACGCAATAAAAACTATCTACGAAGGCAAAATTAATCCCGGCGATGTCGTTGTGATTCGTTATGAAGGCCCTAAAGGTGGTCCAGGCATGCGCGAAATGTTGAATCCTACTTCAGCCATATGCGGAATGGGATTGGATACTAGCGTTGCATTGATAACCGACGGAAGATTTTCAGGAGCTACACGAGGCGCAAGTATTGGTCACGTTTCTCCGGAAGCAGCGTCGGGCGGCAATATAGGGCTTGTTCATGAAGGCGACGTTATCAGCATTGACATCAACAACTACAAAATCGAGCTGAAAGTTTCTGATGAAGAGTTGGCTAAGAGAAGAGCTACTTGGACTCCGAATGAACCTAAGATCAAGACAGGCTACTTAGCACGTTACGCAAAACTTGTTACGAGCGCGGACAAGGGAGCAATTTTAGAATAATTAACGCATAAAAAAGCCCCTCCGGACTAGAAATTAATCTGAAGGGGTTTTTCATCTTCGCCATTAGGAAGATTACTATTAAGAAGAACATATTCGTGTTGACCATTTGGCGATGCACTACACTTTTTCATTCGAAACCTTACGATAAACTCTTGAGTGTTCTTACAGTGTTTGCACACATACCTGACGTTATTTCTCATAACCTTAGCTTCCCCGAAAGAACTAGACATTGCGAGGGAGTTTGCTGTAATTAATGTCAAGAGCATCACTAAAAAGCATAACAAATAAGTGAATCTCTTCATGATGTTCACCTCTTTCTAAGGATCTCATTGCTCGGATATTCTACAATTTGGGGGGGGGTGCGAGTAATCAGTATAAACACATAAAAACTCCGTAGCCCTGAATTTAGACCACGGAGAAATATTGACCAAGGTTGACAATCGAAAAATTTTGACCGCCTTATTATTTCAATACACCTAATGCAGCATGTGCCGCAGCGATTCTCGCAACAGGTACTCTGAACGGTGAGCAGCTTACGTAATTCAGATTGACCGAATGACAGAAAGCTATACTTGCCGGGTTACCGCCATGTTCGCCGCAGATTCCCACTGACAATTTTGGATTGACGCTTCTACCCTTTTCTACAGCCATCTTCACTAACTGGCCGGGGCCTTCGCGATCAAGTTCAGCAAATGGATTTTCCTTGAAGACGCCCTTGTCAATGTACTGGAACAAGAATTTGTTTTCAGCGTCGTCACGTGAATAGCCGAGTGTTGTTTGTGTTAAGTCGTTTGTTCCGCATGAGAAGAACTGTGCATACTCTGCTAACTGGTCAGCTACTAATGCAGCTCTCGGGATCTCAATCATAGTTCCAACAAGATAACCGAACTCAACGCCGCTAGCTTTCTTGACTTCTGCCGCGATCCTGTCAGCCATTTCACGGAAGAACTTCATTTCGGGTTTCGTGCCTACCAATGGGATCATGACTTCCGGTTTCACTGTTACACCCTGCTTTGTGAGTTCAACGACGGCCTCGAAGATTGCGTTCATCTGCATTTCGTAAATTTCGGGGTAGATCATTCCGAGTCGGCAGCCTCTGAATCCTAACATCGGGTTATTCTCATGGAGCTGGTGGACTCTTTCAAGAGTCTCGTTGAGTTTCTTGGCCTCTTCAGGTGTAGCAGTCTTGAGAGCTTCAAGAATGTTGGGTTCCTTCGGTAAGAACTCGTGCAGCGGAGGATCAAGCAGTCTGATAATAACCGGGAAACCGTCCATGGCCTTGAATATTCCCATGAAGTCTTCCTTCTGCATGACCTTGAGTTTTGCCAACGCGTCCTTACGTGCTCCTTTGCCTTCTGCGCTACCTGTAAGAGCTACGATTAATTCTTGCATTACCGGGAGTCTATCTACGCCCATGAACATGTGTTCAGTTCTGCAAAGTCCTACGCCCTTGGCTCCAAAGTCACGAGCTCTCTTTGCGTCTTCAGGTGTATCAGCGTTTGTCCAGACCATCAATTTTGCGTTCTCGTCGGCCCAGTCAAGAATCTTTTTGAAGTCGTCGCTGAATGTTGCGTCAACCATTTTTGCTTCGCCGGCCAAGAAATTACCTGTCGTTCCGTCAACTGTTACCCAATCGCCCTTCTTGAATACGCGATCGCCGACCGTGAGGGTCTCTTTGTCAACGTCAATAACAGCTTCTTCGCAGCCGCATACAGCCGGTTTACCCATTCCACGAGCAACGACTGCAGCGTGTGATGTCATTCCGCCTCTTGATGTTACAACACCATTTGACGCGAATAATCCATGAATGTCATCGGGGCTTGTCTCAGGTCTAGCAAGAATCGTAGGCTTGTGAGCTTTTGCCCATTCCTCAGCCTCATCAGCGGAGAACACGAGCATTCCAGCACCAGCACCAGGAGACGCAGGGAGTCCCTTTGTGATTACGTCGAGTTTTGCGGATTTGTCAACTTGTCTGTGCAGAAGCATTTCGACTTGTTCAGGAGTTACACGAGTTACGGCTGTCTTCGTGTCAATTAAGCCCTCGTTCACCATATCAACGGCGACTTTAACGGCAGCACTTGCTGTTCTCTTTCCGTCTCTTGTCTGAAGAAGGAATAATTTTCCGCGCTCAATCGTGAACTCAATATCCTGCATGTTGCGATAAGTTTTCTCAAGGTGGCTTGTGAGTCTGCAAAGTTCCTTGTAGATCTCCGGCATCTTCTGCTCAAGTTCAGCAATAGGCATTGGCGTTCTGATTCCTGCAACAACGTCTTCACCCTGAGCATTGATTAAGAACTCGCCATAAAGTTTATTCTCGCCTGTTGATGGATTACGAGTGAAGCATACGCCTGTTCCGCAATCGTCGCCAAGGTTTCCGAAAATCATAGCGATAACGTTGACGGCTGTCCCGAGAGTGTCATCAATCTTGTTGATCTTACGATAGGTTACTGCTCTTGGAATATTCCAGCTTTTGAAGACTGCCTCAATGGCTCTGCGTAACTGTACCCAAGGATCTGTCGGGAAATCATTGCCTGTAGCGTTCTTGTAAATAGCTTTGTACTCAACGAGTAATTTCTCGAGTTCTTCGGCCGGGATCTTGTAATCCTCTTTTGCGTCTGTGATGCCTGAAGCCTGACGAGCGCGAGCTAATGCCTGTTCGAACAAGTCAAAGTTTACTTCATCAACAACGCTTGAGAACATCTGAATGAATCTGCGATACGAGTCGAAAGCGAATCTCTTATTGCCTGATGATTCGGCGAGGCCCTTAACTGTTTCATCATTGAGGCCAAGATTTAAGATTGTCTCCATCATGCCGGGCATTGATATAGGTGCGCCAGAACGTACTGATACGAGTAACGGGTTCTTAGCGTCGTTGAAGCCCTTGCCGGTTTCTTTCTCAAGGTCAGCTACGGATTTCTTAACGTCGTCCCAAATTGTGTCCATGATGCTTGGATCCTGCATGTACTTGCGACAAACGTCAGTAGTGATAACAAAGCCCGCAGGAACAGGAAGACCAGACTGAGCCATTTTGCAAAGGTTAGCGCCCTTGCCTCCGAGTAATAAACGGTTGCTGCTGTCTCCGTCCTTGAGGCTATAGACATAACGTTCCATTTTGAATCACTCCCATGATAAAAATTTTGGTTATTGAAAAATTAATGCGTGTGTGAATTATAGAGAATGCGCGGGAAAAAATCACTGCGTTAATTGTGTGATTTGTCAAGAGTCAGAATTGCATAACGTCAAACAAGAAGAAAACTTTGTGAATTGTTAAACTATTTTGACAACTTTATATAAGGAGGCTAATATTTACACCTTGTTTAAGTTGTGAACGACAAGGAGATTTTATAATGATTAACGAGGAATTATACGAGCATTCAGAGAGCGTTAATGAATTACTTGCGCGTTACGGAGTGAAGTTCGGAATTTACAAGAACGGTGCGTTCCATGAGCAGCTATTCCCGTTCGACATGATCCCACGCGTGATTGAGAAGGACGAGTTTGAATTTCTTGAACGTGGATTGAAGCAACGTGTTAAGGCTTTGAATGAGTTCATCAATGATATTTATCACGACAAAAAAATTATCACCGACGGAGTAGTCGCTGAAGAGTTTATTTATTCGGGAAGTGGCTATCTTGTTCAATGTGATGGAATTTCCCCACCGAAAAATATTTTCACTCACATAGCCGGGATTGATTTAGTACAAAGCAAAAATGGCGAATGGTTTATTCTTGAGGACAACTTGCGAGTCCCTTCCGGAGCGTCGTACCCAATGATAGCGCGCGAATTATGCCGAAGGAGCTTTCCCGAAGAGTTCGAGAAATATCACGTTGAGGATAACAGAAATTATGCTGAAATTCTTAGCAGAACTATGAGCTACGTAAACACCGGAGGGCTTTCTGTAATTCTGACGCCTGGAAGATTTAACGCCGCATATTTTGAACACTCATACTTGGCCGAAAGAACTGGTGCGCGTTTAGTTACGTGTGAAGATTTGATCGTCGATGATGAGCATTTATACTTCATTGATTACTCTGGCAAGCGCGAAAAAGTTGGAGCAGTTTACCGCAGGATTTCCGATGAATATCTTGACCCCGTGAATTTCAACAGAGAATCACTAATCGGGATCCCTCACATTTTTGACATCTACAGCAAAGGTAACGTAGCCTTGATTAATGCGCCAGGCAATGGAGTCGCCGACGACAAGGGGATTTATTATTTCGTTCCCGCAATGATTAAGTATTATCTCGGTGAAGAGCCAATACTCAACAACGCGCCCACTTACTTACCATATTACGATAAAGACAAACAGTATGTGCTCGAAAACTTTGACAGGCTTGTAATCAAAGACGTTGCAGAAGCTGGAGGTTATGGAGTAACTTTTGGGAACAAACTTTCCAAGCAGGAGAAGGAAAGCTTTATCGCGTTGATAAAATCTGAGCCACGAAGATTCATAGCACAAGAAGTCATAGATTTCATTGACATTGATATTTACGATAACGGCCAAGCAGTCCCACGTAAAGCAGATTTGAGAGCGTTTGTGTTAATGAGTGATGAACCTGTCGTATGGAAGAGCGGTCTCACGAGGTTTTCACGCAACCCCGATTCATTCATCGTGAACTCCTCACAGGGCGGCGGCTTCAAAGATACTTGGGTTATGAAGGAGTAATAAATCATGACAGTATTATCAATTGAGAACAGTTACAGGTTATTATGGCTTGGAAGGTACAGCGAGAGAGTGTATACGGGATTACGTTCATTTGCTGAAAAATTTGACTCAATGACCGGAGCAAGCGACTCTGAATCAAAACGTGATTTCACGAAAAATTATTGCTTCGATAAGGATAACCCTGAATCGATTCACTATAGCCTCCTGAGAGCTTATGATAATGCCATAGTCTTGCGCGATGAAATTGGCAGCGATACATTCAGTTACATACAGCTTGCATTATACGAGACGAAGAAGGCTGAAAGTTCTGCGGCTCCATTGTTACAACTTCAGAAAGTCATTGATAATATAGTGGCGTTCTGGGGTATGGCTGATGATAGAATCGAAGACGAAAATATACGAGGGATAATTAAGCTTGGCAAACGAATTGAAAGAGTTGACTTATACGCAAGAATGAACATGAGCAACGAAGATTTAAGGCGTGAAGTACGCAGATTAAGCTACAGGATCGCGAGAACAGGCCTCACTTACGATAAAGACGCTCTAGCAGAAATGAATATACTTGTCGGAGCAAATAACATAAATCATTCTGAAGTAGTCAGGTTAGTTGAGAGTCTAATATAATGCAGAGACTTCGATACTCGTATCACATGCAACTAAACTTTGAAGAGCCAGTGAGAGAACATCACTTCAAATTGCGTTGCTTTCCTTCAAGTGACGAGAGGCAGAAAATTTTCAACGAGTACATAAACATTTATCCGACTCATTTCAGCAGTGCCGAGAAAGATTCGTTTGGGAACATGTGTATTTACGGCGCGGCGAATCAAACTCACGATCACTTTTCTGTTGACGTTAAGGGCGAGGCCGAAATAAATATCAATGGGCAATTGAAAGTTGAAGCATACAAGGCAGGAATATTTAAGTACGAGACGAATTTAACCAAGGCCGGGAATAACATCAGGGAGTTTCACAGGACGCTCGAGCCTTCTGCTTTATACACGAGCAATTTTGAACGCGCAAAATATTTCATGAATGTGCTGTACGATGAATTTTCTTACGTTCAAGGCGTTACAGGAATTTTCACGACCGGCGAAGAAGCATTTACGATAAGGAGCGGAGTATGTCAGGATTATGCGCATATACTTTTAGCCCTGTGTAGACTTGAGCGAATCCCTTGCCGCTATGTTGCTGGAATGATACCTGGTGAAGGAGCCACTCACGCATGGACAGAGATTTATGACGAAGGGAAATGGCGTTTGCTAGATCCTACACACAACAGGGAATGCGACGATACGTATATAAAAATTTCATCAGGCCGCGACGCACAAGACTGTTCGATAAATCAAGGCGTGTTTTACGGTGGAGGAAGACAGCGTCAAGAAGTCAAAGTCATAGCGGAAAAAGTATGATACTTGCGCAAAATTTTATTTAGTGATAATATTCACCGCGAACGCAATTGGCCTCATCGACTAGTGGTCCAGGTCGTAGCCCTCTCAAGGCTAAAACACGAGTTCGAACCTCGTTGAGGCTACCAAAGTTTTAATGAAAATGAAATTGACGGCTTCCGTGAAAATAAAACGGAGGCTTTTTTTATGGCAATCATGATTTATAATTAATGCTTGTGAAAGAGCTTTGAAGGACGGACAATAAATTATGAGTGAGAAGACAGCAGAAGAAAAATTAAGACAAATGCTTGAAGGAGCAACATACGATGCATCGACAGGCAGCAAGAAACAAAAGCCACCAGCACGAAAAATCGTAAGGAGGGCCAAGAAGAAACCCGAAGCTCCCGAGCGTGTCATAGATTCATTCATGGAAGACTTTGAGAGAAAGATCGAGCAAAGCCTAGAAGTTGGCGCAACTAAAACTAAGCCCGAGAAATCTCAATCCGTCAAGAAAACTCCAGGCACTGAACGCGATAAAACCTCTGTTGTCGTTCGTAAACCCAATAAAGTAGTCCGTCGACCTGAAATCAAATCTACAGAAGCATTACCAGAAATAGAAATCGTTCCAGCTCAGCCCAAAATCGTAATCAATGAGCCAGTCGTCGATATTGTTGAAGCTATCGAGAAAGACTCACAGCAAAAAGTAGAAACAGTACAGCCCGTTGAGTCGGAAATCGTTGCTGACGAAATTAAGGAAAATATAACTGACGCTCAAGAGGAGACACCCCCCGAAGCTGACGTTCCGGAAAATATTGAGGAAAGTATTGTTGAGCCTCAAGAGCCTGTTGTAGAAGTTGCGCCACAGCCAGAAGTTATTGACAATATAGCGCAAGATCTTGAAATTACTCCTGAAAATAGTGCCGTCGTCGAGGAACCTGTTCAGGAGGAAACTATCGAGGAGAAAACACCCCCCGAAGCTGATGTTCCGGAAAATGTTGAGGAAAGTATTGTTGAGCCTCAAGAGCCTGTTATAGAAGCTACACCACAGCCAGAAGTTATCGACAACATTGCGCAAGAACCTGAACCAGAACTTTTGCCAGAGCCCGACGTTATTGCCCCTGTTGAAGAAGTTTTTGAACCAGAGCCAGAACCCGAAACTCAAGAAAAAATTTTTGAGCAAGCTCCCGAAATCGAAAACATTGAACCAGAACCCGATCTATCACTGGAAGCTATAGAACCACCCGTTGAAGACAGCGACGAATTTGAAGCAGCGCCGGAAATCATTCCTGACTTAAACGAAAATATCGAGACTGCAGAAAATCTTGACGATGTTAGCGAAGTTCTTAATGATTCTGATGAAAATAATGAAGAAGTTGAAGTTGAAGAAGAAGGGAAAGAAGTTGAGAACGAAGTAAGCGCTGAACCTGAAATCATTCCTGATCTTGATGAAGATTTAGACGAAGAAATTGTACCCGACTCCGAAATTGATGAACTTTCCGAAGAGCCAGTTATCGACGTTAATTCTGATGAAGATGAAGCAGCTAGCAATGTCGATGAAACTACTCCCGAAACTTTACCTGATATTCCGCTGATACCGCCTGAAGATCAAGAAGTTGAACGTGAAGGCAATTTGCCCGATATTCCCTTGATTAATCCTGAAGATGAAGATAATGAAGCACCAGATATTTCTGGTTTTGAACTTGATTATGATGACGAAGGCCAACTTGATGAAGAAGCTAATGCAGGTGAAACTGAAAACGGAATTTCGTCTGATACTCCTTCAAACGCTGATATTATTCTCAACGTTGACTCGGATATTCCAGATCCAGCGGCCTCGAATTATGAAGCTGATCCAGAATCGGAAATTGCCCCGGTTTCAGTAACTATGCCGGAGTCCACAGATACAGCTGAAGATAAATTAATGGCCGATATTGCTGAAGCTATGACTGGTAGTCCGTTGTCCCTAGGGTCTTATGAAGCGCCAGCAGCTTACAACTTGCCCGAAAACTTTTTCAATGACTCTGACTCCGATTCCTCACAACAATCTGCTGAAGATAAACTCATGGCTAATATCGCTCAAGCTATGTCCGAATCGCCTTTGAATGTTGCGCGTAATATCGCTAAACAAGACTTGGAAAACGACTTGAACATCTTAAGCGAGGATTTTACTTTACCTCCATTTCCAACTCGTGAGCAACCTTTAACTGAAGAGTTCAATTTTGCTGAAGGCCCGGAAGCAGAGATAGAACTTGAGCCACAAGGAGAAACTCTTGAAGAATCAGAGCCCGAAAAAGATAATGGCGTGTTGATTAAGGAAATTGACACCGAAACAAATGATAACGACGATGAAGCCCCCGAGTTAATCACGGAAGAGTCTGCAACTGAATCAGAATCGCCAGCGCCAGAACCAATTCCAGAGCCTGAAGAGATTCAAGAAGTTGACAAAGTTGAAGACGAGCCCGAAGAAATAGCCGAAGAACCTGAAGAACTCGTTGACGCTGAAACAGAAACAGAGACAAAAATTGAAGTTGACGAGAATATTAACGATAGAGAAATTAAGGAGGTAACAACAGAAAACGATATGCCAGAGAAAAGTTTATTAGATGATGACGAACAAGACGTTACGGAAATTACGTCGGACGCAGAAATTGAAGACGATGAAGACGATTTTGACATTGCTTCACTGGGGGCTTTGAGCGAGGCAACTTCAATGCCAGATTTTGAGGAGACAGAAATCGAACCAACACCAGAGGAGAATTATATGCCAGAAGCTATTAGTGAGACTAACGAAAACTATAATGAACTCGACAACGATGAATCCGAAGAAAGGGAGAAAGTTATGGGTATACGCGAGAAATTAGCATCAAGAAAAGGCGGAGCAAAAGACGATTCACCAGCAACAACTAAAAAATCAGGTAAGAGCAGCAGTGGAATTTTATTGCCGTTGTTACTAGTAATCTTGGCCGTAATAGGCGGATTTATATCGTGGCAGTTAATACAGCTTAATGACAGAATGACAGCCGGCATGATGAATTATGGTGCAACTGGCTTTGATTCTTTTGCAACTTATGATGCTAACCCCTCGTATGATTATGCAGTGGACTTCATATTTGACACAAACTTAACTGAACGTATGGCTCAACGTGGTCACGAAGGTTGGCAGGTTGTTGGCTCAAGACGAACTCAAGACAGCGTTACCGGTCAATTAGGCTACGAGTTCATATTCATGCGCAGGACTCCGAGCCGATAAGGAATTAATCATGGCTTTATTCGCAAAATTACGTGATAGATTAAAGAGCGTCCGTGAAAAATGGAGCGGGGGAATCTCGAAATTATTTTCATCGTCGGGAAAACTCGATCCAGCTTTTTGGAACGACCTCGAAGAACAATTAATCGCCGGCGATACCGGAATAGACTTTACCGAAGAGATCATAGACTTTCTTAAGCATGAGGCCAAGGACAAGAACATAAAAACTCCGGAAGAACTCAAGAATATTTTCATCGCGCGAATAATAAGCGAGTTAGATTCAGTCAATGGCATGGGAAAAAGTTTTGAGCTATCTCGTAAGCCTTTAGTCTTGCTCATGGTCGGGGTGAATGGCAGTGGTAAAACTACAAGTGCTGGTAAGCTAGCCTCAATGTATGTCAATCAGGGCAAAAAAGTTATAATGGCCGCCGCAGATACTTTCAGAGCCGCAGCAGTCGATCAGCTTAAAATATGGGGTGAACGTTCGGGAGTTCGTGTGGTCGCTCAAGGTCAAGGGAGTGATCCCGCAGCAGTTGCCTTTGACGCATGGAAAGCAGCAGAAAGTTCCGGGGCAGATGTTTTAATCGTTGATACAGCAGGAAGACTTCATGACAAGCACAACCTAATGGAGGAGCTAAAAAAAATTCACCGTATACTATTGCGAGAAGCTGGCCAAGAACGTTTGGAAGTTGTCCTAGTGTTAGACGCTGTGTTAGGCCAAAATTCCGTTGCTCAAGCTGAAACCTTCAACAGCATTATTCCGTTGACGTCAATAATTCTCACGAAATACGATAATACGGCTAAAGGCGGCGTTGTTATATCAATAGCTCAAAAACTGCATGTACCTGTGAGATATATAGGACTTGGCGAAGGACCTGACGACTTGAATAACTTTGACCCAACAGAATTTGCCAATGCTCTCATGAATAACAGTGAACGTGAATAAACCAAGCTACGATTTGTCATCATTAACTCCGGATTCGACCCTGGAATTTTTTCTGCGGACTGTTTATCAAACAGCTTTAGAGTACGCCGTGTATATTCCCGAAGTCGGAGACGCAATAATCATGAGCAAGGGCCAATTAATCTCAATAGTTGGGCGTAATTGTGCTGACTCTATGATTAAGAGACTTCCTCAAATTATTGAGCGCAACATATTCGTTCCCCTTAACCCTAATGAAATTGATTACCCCGAAGAGATTAACGCTCTTTACGTCAAGAACACCGGGGCATTCATCAACACTTTAGAGCTAGCTTTATATCCTGATGAACCTCAATACCCGGAATGGTGGAATGCTCCTGTACCGTTTGCTATGTCTTCACGAGGAATATTAAAGCTTAATGAGACCGCCATAAAAATGTTTGGGACTGGCCTTGAACAATTAAACGCCCAAGAATTGCCGGAGCGCGATGAATTTATTGTGAAGCTTGAAGGATTAAATGGCACAAGATTTATCGCTTTCAGGAAATTGAAGCCAGGTATATTTACAATTGACGATTACACTGAAGATTTGACTGATGCCCAAGATATAACATGGTGGGCCGCAGTCGGTCGAACTTGGGTCAAAGAAATAGAGGCAAAAGGGGGAACTTGGCAGCGTCTCGAAACTCCGCCAGAAGGCAAGAAAACTTTTCGTGCTTGTGAATGGAACGGACAACTTCAAGGCTATATCAACGTCGAATTACCAACTAAGAAAAAATCTGTTGCGCCCAAAAAAGTTGAACCTGCAAAAATTTCGCCGCCCGAAAACATTCCTGAACCAGTCATGCCCGAACCTGTTCACGAGATTATGCAGCCAGAACCGCAGCTTCAAATCACTGATGGCGTTATCGACAAAATAGGGCCTCAAGCAATGGCTTTATTAGCGGCTGGACAAAACCACGACAACGATTTCTTCATGTAACTAAATCCTAATCCGCATATGCTACAATCTCAATGGAGGTTGATTTTATGTTGAATGTAGCTTATGTAGGATTCGGAGTGAGTGTCCGTGAATATCATATCCCTTATGTTGAAAATCGCGACGACGTTCGAGTCAAGTACGTGTTCAGACGTGATGAGGACATCGCACAATTTGCAGACTACGAAAAATTTTATCCTGAAATAAATTTCACCACTGACTTTGATAGCGTTCTTAATGATCCAGAGATTAATCTTGTCGTTGTGAGTGCGCCTGATAAATTTCATGTGCCTTATGCAAAACAGATTCTTAACGCTGGAAAACATGCCTTAATCGAGAAACCATTTGCCCCAACTGCTAAAGAAGCGCGAGAAGTTTTCGAGCTTGCTAAGAGTAAAGGACTCGTGTGTATGCCTAATCAGAATAGACGCTTTGACGCGGACTTTATGGCGTTGAAGGAAGTGTTAGCCTCGGGAAAAATTGGTAAGCTCGTCAGACTTGAGAGCCACTATGATTATTTCAAGACTAACGGCTGGTACGATCATTTAGGCACGCTTTATAACTTGGGTGTTCACACAACTGATCAGATAATAAGCCTGCTTGGGATTCCTGATGAAGTTCGTTACGACGTGAGAAGCATTCATCACCCTGGAGTTGGCGACGACTATTACGACATTGAATTATTCTACGGAAATTCTAAAGCCTCCGTTAATACTAGCATGTGTGTGTTGATTGATTACCCGCGGTTCACACTTCACGGGACTAACGGCAGCTTCACTCTTCCGCCAGTGATTCATAATTCGGGCAAGAAGAAAGTAGTTGGCCGTCACGTAATTAATACCTCTCCAGCTCCTGAAGATCGTTGGGGGACTCTTGTATACATGAAGGACGGCGAAAAAGTTTGCGAGAAAATTCCGGTCGGCTGTGCTCATTACGAATATATCTATGATAGTTTAATCAGTGCGATTGAACATGACGGGGAAAAATGTGTTAAAGACTCTGAAGTTATAAAAGTGTTAGAGATTCTCGAACAAGCTACGGAGGTGGCCAAGTCATGCAACAAGTAAAACTCGGAACGATTGGTTCAGGAACTATAGTTCAATCTGTGCTCAATAATGTTATTGTAACCAACGGAATGAAGCTCGAGGCAGTTTACTCACGAACGGAGGATAAGGCCAAGGCTTTAGCAGATAAGTACAAAGCTAAGAAGACTTACACGGATCTTGACGCATTGATGAACGATGATAACGTCAACACGATTTATATAGCCACGCCAAATTTATTGCACTACGAACAAACAAAGCGCGCATTAACGGCCGGGAAAAACGTAATCTGCGAGAAGCCATTCGTGACGAAATATTCACAAGCGAAAGAATTAATCGAACTTGCAAAGAGTAAAGGGTTGTTCTTGTTTGAAGCTGCTCCGACAATGTTTTTGCCGAACTTCAAAATCTTAAAGCGTGAACTCCCAAAAATTGGCAAGGTCAAATTAGTAATATCGAACTACAGTCAATACTCTGCTCGTTATAATCTCGTACTCAACGGTGAGAAGCCCAATATATTTAATCCTGAATACGCGGGCGGTTGCTTGATGGACATAAACTTTTACAACGTGTTATTGAATGTGGCATTATTCGGCGCACCTGAAGAGGCCGTTTATTATCCCAACATTTACCCGGGCTTGGCCGACACTTCGGGAGCGTTCGTAATGAAATACCCCGGCTTCGTCTCACAGAACGCAGGCGCAAAGGATACGTGGGGCTTCAACTTTTTCCAAATCGAGGGCGAACAGGGATATATATTCATTGCTGAAGGCTCAAACGGTCTCAAGAATATACGCGTAGTGACTAGGAATAATAACAAAGTCTTAAACGATCAACCCGACATAGACAGATGGAACTATGAAGTTCAGGAGATTACACACATAATGAAACGTGATGACTATGAAGCAGCTTACTCAATGCTTGATGTAACTCTTGAAACTGTGAAAGTGATTGAGAGCGCTAGAAAACGTGCAGGAATAATTTTCCCGGGCGATGATGAATAACATAATCGGAATTGACATAGGCGGGACTCATTTCAGAATCGGACTCGTTGACATTGAAGGAGGCGCGAAAAATTTTCGTTTTCAGAAACTCCCAACAAAGCAAGTGTTGCATTCTGGAGACGTTTTGAGAGATCTCGCCGAGTTCATCAAGGAATATGCAATAGGCCAAGTTTACAACGCGGTGTCTATAGGTTTTCCGGCAACGTTGAATAAATCTCGCACAAAGATTCTCCAAGCTCCTAATTTAGAGTTCATGGAAAATTTGCCGGTCGTGGATTATTTGAGTGAGGCTCTTGGAGTCCCTGTGTACTCAGAACGTGACGTAACTATGACTCTTTGCTATGACATGCGCAAATATGAAATTGACTCACGCGGCATAACTTGCGGGATATATTTTGGGACTGGCATAGGCAACGCGATAATGATTGACGGAAAATTTTTGGCGGGCAGAAACGGAACAGCCGGAGAACTTGGCCACATTCCTGTTGACGGTAGCGAGATTAAATGCGGGTGCGGAAACGTCGGCTGCATGGAAAATTTAGCGGGCGGGAAATATTTAGCATACCTTCACAAAAATTATTACCCTGATTGTGAAATCGCAGAGTTATTTGTCAAATATGGCCAGGAAGATTTATTGCTTGAGTTTGTTGACAGGATAGCGACGAGTGTTGCTACGGAGATTAATATTCTTGACCCTGATAATATAATTTTGGGAGGAGGAGTCTTGAACATGGACAGCTTCCCGAAAAATTTACTTCACGAGAAAATCATCAAGCACACTCGAAAACCTTACCCGGCAGAAAACTTGAACATAATCTACGCTGAAGACGAGCCACAAAAAAGCGTTATAGGAGCGGCGTATTACGTTCATGCTATAATGCAGGCAAATAATACATAAGGAGAATCGTTTTTTGACACGAATTAACGAAACAGCGACAAAGATTGTAGCATAGCCGGGAGGTTTGCTATAGTCTCGTAGACCTCCCAAGAGTTTTATGATTTCACTTTTAGGAGGACAAACCCAATGAACAGGGAACACAAGAGAAAATCATTAGACAAAAGCTATTATCAAACACACTCATGCAGCGAAACTTTTACTTGCAAAGTATGCGGTAGGGTTGTTGTGCCAGAAGGTGCAGGAACTCAACACAGGAATCATTGTCCATATTGCCTATCGAGTCAACATTTGGATATAGAACCAGGAGACCGTGGAGCAGATTGTGGCGGAGTAATGGATCCGATAGCTGTATGGGTACGTAAAAATGGAGAGTGGGCAATTATTCATCGTTGTAGAATATGCGGGGCGTTGAGTTCTAACCGTATTGCGGCTGATGACAATCCCATGAAGTTAATGTCTCTGGCTATGAAGCCAGTATCGTCCCCACCATTCCCTTTAGAGCATATCGAGGAAATGACAAGATTAATGGGCGGCGAAGGCGTATTGAAGTGGTAATATGAAACGGGAGCCGGTGCTGAAAAAGTATCGACTCCTTTTGTATATTTCTTATCTGACCAAACAGGGCTTCTTGCTGTCAAATTTCCAGTTCGGGATTAAATATTGCATTGCCATAGCGTCATTGCGGTCATGCGAGGGGAGTTTGTTGTAGAGTTTGTTGGCCTCTTCAAGTTTGTTCATGTTGAGCGTTACACCTAAGCCGGGCTTCTCTGGAACTTCAAGATAGCCATCAACGATTCGTGGAGCATCATCAAGTAAATTCTGTCCGTCCTGCCAAATCCAATGCGTATCGAGTGCTGTAGGCTTACCAGGTGCTGCTGCTCCGACTTGTGCAAAGGCTGCTAACGTTATATCAAAGTGATTGTTAGAGTGACTTCCCCAAGTCAGGCCCCAATCGTTGAGAAGTTGAGCGATTCTTATTGAGCCACCGAATCCCCAGAAGTGAGGGTCAGCTAAAACTATATCGACCGATTTCAAAGCTGCAGAGTGATAAAACTGTCGCCAGTCCGTCGCGATCATGTTCGTAGCTACAGGGAGTTTAACGGCGTTCTTAAATTCTGCCATAATCTCACGGCTTGAGTAACCTGCTTCGGGCCCACAAGGATCTTCAATGTACGTCAAAACGTTTTCAAGAGGTTTACACAAGTCAATAGCTTCGGCCAAGCTCCATGCGCCATTAGGATCAATATTAATGCGTCCGTTCGGGAATGCCTGCTTCAAAGCACACACAGCTTTCATTTCTTCAGAGCCCGCTAACACTCCGCCCTTAAGCTTGAAATTTCTGAAGCCGTATTTTTCGTGAAGACATTGAGCCTGTGAAACGATTGCGTCAGGAGTCAACATTTCCTTGCGTCTCATTCTGAACCATGCGTCAGAGCTATCACTTTCATCAAGATAATTTAACTCTTTGGCCTTCTCCTTATCGCTCACGTAGAATAAATATCCAAGGGTCTCGACTTTATCGCGTTGTTTTCCGTCACCGAGTAGGTCGCACATTTGCAAGCCCAATGCTTGGCCAAGTAAATCAAGTAATGCGCATTCGATAGCCCATTCAGCTTTCACGACAAATTTTAACTTCGAGATGTCAAGCGTCTGAATCCCTTCGCCGTCGTCCTCTTTAGCGCGTTTGGTGTGTTTGTGAATCGAGTCAAGAATCCCGCGATACTTCCCGACCGGTTGACCAACTACAAGACTCTCGCAAGCCCTCAAAGCCTCACAAGTGTAATCGCCTCCGTGAATTTCGCCTATGCCTTGATGTCCGGCGTTGTCCTCAAGAATTACGATGTTACGAGTGAAAAACGGTGCGTGTGCTCCCGAAAGAGTCATTAACATTGAGTCATAACCTGCAACAGGTACGACCTTCATACTTTTTACGATTGGCGTTGACATAAATTTTCCCTCCTATCTTAAATTTACCAGCTAGTGTTGATAAGTTCATCATAACGCGACGAGATAAAATCACGTAATTTTGCAGTATAAGCTTTGCGACCTTCATCAGTCATTAGTGGGTGTGTTAAACCTGAAGTCATGTACATTAAGAACGAAAATGGCTCTAATTTTACTTGCAGACTCTCAACTTTTTCTTTATCGCCGTTACAATATGCCTCGATAAAAACTTTCCAGAACTCCCGCATTTCACGATAAGTTATTCCGACAAAGCCTATATCATCATCTTTAAATTGACGAGCAACTCTGCCGACCATAACAAGGACAAAGTAGCAATGAATAATATCAATTACTGGATTTCCTCTGCCGGCGTCACCAAGATCAATCAGCATTAATTCGCCGTTTGACTCCATTATGTTTTTGGGGTGATAGTCATTGTGAACGAAATGATTTTGTTCAGGGATCGTGTTATAAAGCGCGTGCATTTTCTCAATTTCCTCGGGCGTGAACTGTCCAGCCAGTTTATCAATCGTGTTATGCAACAAACGTGAGGCAGGGGACATTTGTCCTTCGGGTACGTCAATAGCGTGAAGTTGTCTCAATAATAAAGCTGCTGATTTCGCAAGCTCTGGTAATTTTTCAGGGTTAGCTCTGATTCGTTCGGAAATAGTCCCTGCGTTCAACATTTCGTAAACAGTTCCGTAACTATCGCCACATTTCACAGTATCAAACGCAATTGCACAAGGTACTCCCAACAAGAAAGCTTTGCGGCTAGCCTCTCGTTCAGCTTCAATGACGTCAAGATTAATTCCGTACTTGTAAACTTTTATCATCTCGTCCGTTGTCAAGCGATAAACTTTCCCATTAGCCCCTTCCCCCAAAAGTTCACAGCCTTCAACGGAAACTTCGCGCAACTTTTTGTGAACGTCAAGCAACTCTGTGAAGCCCGTAACGTCAAAAATCTCGTAAATCTCATTGGAGGCATTCAACACCGGCAAAGGAGCTTTGAATTTCTTGCGCAATTTCATGAGAACTCGTAGACCTGCTGAAGAGATATATTCAAGTTTATCAACGTCGATTTGAATTTTAGCGGCACCCGGATTTTGTGACAATGCTTCTGTAACTTGAGCGTCAATCTCGTTAGCGTTATTCGAGGCAATTCGACCTTCTAGGAAAATAGTTAGCGTATTATCGTGAAAATCTGTCTTCATTTGTTACTCCTTTTATTGTTCAAGAAATTTTGCCTTAAGTGCTTCGATTTCGTCTTCAGCGATTCCAAGTTCGTTAATGATATACCCGACTGGGGAGTCGTAATTCTCTTTGAGCCAAGAAAGTAGCGTGGTCATAGTTTTCGGGTTGACTTCATCAAGAACTATCATGTACTTCTCAATATCCGACTCTTTCATTCCGCGGGCCAATAACATTTTACGTTGAGAGTCAATTAAATCGGCGTTGAAAGTATTCGTGAGCATGTAATCTTGCAAGATAGTCTCTTCACTGACACCGAGAGCCGAAAGTATGAGCATAGCCGCGCAACCTGTACGATCTTTTCCTTGTGAGCAATGGAATAGCAAAGAATGTTCAGGTGGTAGAGCTAAGAGTTCTTGGAAAAATTCACGATAAGCCTTTTTGCCGGAGTCCGACGAGAGAAAATTCACGTACATGTCATAAGATACGAGTCCGCTATCTACAGTCAACTTGAGTCTTTCTATTGCGTCGCCTTCTAGTTTCAATTTCTTCTCAAGTTCACGATTGAATAATTCCTCGTCAATAACTCGTAGATTAACATACTTCACACCTTCGATAACAGGATCAGGCTTAGGGGCAACTTCATAACTCATTCGCAAGTCTATAATTGTTGACAGGTTGTAAACTTTCGTCAATTTCTCTATATCGTCGCTGGAAATTTTATTGAGGGCTGCTGTACGCAACAAGACCCCATGCTTGACTCTTCGTCCGTCGTTCGTGAGATAGCCGCCAAGCTCTCGCGCATTGCCTACACTTTTAAGATTAATGCTTTGATTCATAGCTGCTTCACTGCTGACAACACCACAAAGACAAAGCAAGATAGATAAAATTATTATGCTATACTTCAAAAGTTGTTCACCTCGCTAAAAAAAATAACCCCGCTTTCACACGGGGCTGTCGTAATCTGCTAATTAATTTGCTAACTGGTCGGCGATCGTCTTGAACGTGTTGAAGTATTCGGCGTCGTGCTTCTCACTGTCAGCGGCTGAAAGATAGTACGGCATCATTTCAACTTTCTTGATAGCTTCAAGGCACTCGGGGTTCTTCTCCATTTCCTGAACGATATTTTCGTACCATGCGATAACTTCGTCGGGCGTGTCTTTCGGGAAATAGAACGAGAAATCACAGTCAGGATATACGAGGTCGATTCCCTGCTCTTTGAAGGTCGGAATGTCCTTGATTAACTCGTAACGCTCTGCACTAGGTACACCCAACGCCACGAACTGGCCGCTAGCAAGATAATCTTTGCAGTTGATATAAGCACCGGGCATCATGTCAACCTGTCCTGAAAGCATTCCAACGATCTTGTCGGAGTTTGAGCCATAGTCAACAAGGTCAAGCTGAATCCCTGCTAATTCCTGGAACTTCAGAATCTCGTAGTAAGTGTAAGCTCCAACTTCTGTGCAAGCAACTAACTCACCGGGCTTTTCCTTTGCGGCTTTGATGAACTCGTCAAGATTCTTGTACTTCTTGGGATTCACATAGAGCTGCTGTGCCGGGTCTTTTGCGAACGTCGGGCCAAGTTTGAAGGCTGTGTAATTGTAGTCTGTAATGCCTGCTACGTTGGCAACGTTGACGAGATTATGACCATAAAGGAACGTGTGTCCGTCTGGGGCTGAAGCTAAAACCTGATCGGCTGCGATTGAACCGGCGGCTCCGTTTGCATTCACGACGATGAAGTCACAGCCTGAAAGCTCTTTGGCATACTGTGCAAAGACTCTCGCGCTTAAGTCGGTATTTCCGCCTGCTCCGGCTGGTACGATGATTGAGACGGTGGTTGAGGGTTTCCACTCTGCAAACGCACATGACGTTACAACCAATACTGCTAACAATGCTAATAACGCTTTCTTCATAAGAATAACAACTCCTTGATAAATAATTTTCCCGCAAAAATTCACGGGGTAATGCCTTACTCGTAGTCTATACGCTCAATCTTGAATATTACAGGCCGTGTTCCGTCAGAGCAACATGTAATCATAGTATTCTCGTCCTTCATCCAGCCTTTCATAATTGAGCCGCCTTGCAATCCAGTGTAAATATATCGTGAAAACGCGTCCCACGCCTCCGAACAATGCGGCATTTTTGGCCCACCTGCTACTGTGTTAGGATTTGCTCTGGTTTTCACAAGAGTATCAATGCCCATGTGCCAGAAGTCGTCCCTGTGTTCATCACGATAGAATACAAACTCGTCGCCAACGTTGTAACACGGACATTCTCCCGAGTCTGGTTCAGCGCAATATTTTTCCTGAAGTTCGGGGTATAACTTTTTGTCGATTACAGTGAGCTTGAGTTTATGCTTCATTATTTATTTGCCCTTGATGCTTTGATTTCCTTGTACAGCGACCACAGAATCACGCACACGGCTATAGCAAAGAACACCGTGAAAATTGGCCTAGAGAAAAACGCTCCGAACGTCTTGAATCTCATTAAGCCCCTGCGTAAATATTCCTCGGTCATTCGTCCAATTAAGAAGCATAATACAAACGGCGTTGTCGGTAATTTGAACTTGTGATAGAGATAGCCAATGACTCCGAATACTACTATTGATTGTACGTCAAAGATTCTGTTGTTGGTTGCATAAGCTCCCACCGCGCATAACACGAGAATCAACGGCAGCAAAATATGTTTGGGAACTTTGAGGACTTGTACGAAAGCTTTTATACATGTCCACTCTACGATTAACATGATCAACGCACAAACCATACACGCCGCGAATATTCCATAAACTACATCGGCATTCTTCACGAAGAGCAACGGCCCTGCGCTCAAACCATGAATCAAGAAGCCTCCTAACATCATTGCTGTAACTCCGTCGCCAGGAATACCCAAGACCAACAACGGAATTAACGCTCCTCCGATTGTGGCATTGTTTGCTGATTCGGTTGCTACGATTCCTTCCGGATCTCCTTGGCCAAAAGTTTCCGGGTGTTTGCTCATGTTCTTGGCTGTAACGTAAGCTAACATTCCTGAAGTTGAACCGCCTATGCCCGGTAAAATTCCTATGCCTGTTCCGATTAATGCTGCTCTGATTGCTCCTGGTATCCACTTGAAGAATTCTGCAACGCTGAAGCCGAAGCCACGAACTTTTTTAACGGGTATAGTTTTGATTCCCTTGCCGATTGTTTCAGCGCTCACTAGAATATCAGCCACCGCGAAAATTCCTATTAACGTCGTGAGTGTGTTGAAGCCACCGCGCATTTCTGGAATACCAAAAGTAAATCTCGCAGTCCCGTCAATCGGTGCAAGCCCTACGAGTGCAAACACAAGCCCCAACATTCCAGCTAAGAGTCCCTTGACCATGTTGCCCGACGATAACACAGCGACCATAGTAAGAGCGAAGAAGCATATTCCGAAGTTATCTGGTGCAGCAAATTTCAACGCCACATCAGCAAGCCACGGAGCAAAGAACGTCAAGATCACGAACGAGAACACTGACCCCAAGAACGAGAACACTATACCAACTCCAAGAGCCTTCATAGCTTCTCCTTTTTGTGCCATTGGGTAACCGTCAAACGTCGTTGCGATTGATGAAGCTGTGCCGGGCATGTTGAGCAAGATTGCGGAGATAAGACCGCCAGAAATTCCTCCGATATACACGGCCACTAACACATTCATTCCTAGCGAGCTATTCATGCTGAACGTGAGAGGCAACATTAACGCGACGGCCATTGAGGCACTAAGACCAGGGATCGATCCGAATATAATGCCTATTGCAACACCAGCTATCATTAACAATAACGACGTAGGCTCACATACTCTTAGAGTTGCAGCTCCTAATTGTGCTAAAGCTCCCATGATTTAATCCCTCCTTATAGCGTAAACATTCCCGCAGGCAATACGATCTTGAAACCGTACCTGAATAGGAAGAACACCGCGAACACGAACACGACATCGATAACTGCATAAGAGATAATATGCTTTGCGCTTCGTCTGTCATTCGGGGCAAGTACCACGATTTGCAGGAACAAATAAGCCAGCGTTGACAGAATGAATCCTACCGGGGCCAAAATGTTCACGTAAATCACAACAAGCACGAGTGAGGCCAAAACTCTCTTGTAATCGGACGTATCTGCGGGCATTGCTTCTACTTTTGCGGCGTTGACTTTGAAGTTCTTGATGGCACTGAACAGAAGCATTAGCGCAAGTACTAGTATGATTACACCGATCACCATTGGCATGAAGTCGGGACCAATTTTCATTACACGAGATTTCGGGAGCTGTTTAGCCAAATAAATCGTAGCTGCTCCTAAAGCGGCGTAGAAAATCCCGGTTATGATGTCCCCGTATTTTCTGAAGAACAAATTACTGCACTTCCTTCCTAGAAAATTATTATGTGAGTGTGAATTTTGGAAATTGTGGATATTATAGCAAAAGGGCAAGAAAAATCCCCCCAGTATTAAACCGGAGGGAAATGAACTTATTTATGCTTTACTTTGACAATAAACGCTGACACTAGAATAATTCCAATTATCCCAACACCACCATTGCAACCTACTCCAGACATTAGCAAAGCCAAAAATGCTTTCGCGAGGTACAGACTTAACGGCTGTCCAGAGTTCAAAGCACCAACCATTAGAAATTCTTTAGCTCCGGTCTTCATCTTTTCGCCCTTCATTGTGAGGAGTTCCCATGTTTTCAGCAACCCAACCAGGAATGAAGCATTAAATTTTATTTCTGAAGTTTCAACAAGGTCGTGCACTGCGTAATAAACTCGTAAGTCCTCAACGTTTACACCGTCAATTTTTGCGAACAACTCATCAGACAACGTGACTTTGAACACGTAATATCCGTCCTTGTCAACTTTAAGTGTATTGAGTTTTCCTAGCAGTTGATTATTGTCGTCTTGAACTTTCTTTCTGAGGTCTGTATCTGGTTCTTGAGCTTCGAAAATTTGGTCTTCGGTCAGGAAATAAATTTGGCTACGATCAATCTCCATTACAGAAGCAATGGTGTCAATCAATTCATCGCTTGAGGCAATAGGCGTAATAGTTCCTAATGGCAAAGAGCCACCACCCGTTGTTATGACTCCGCGAGTTTCTTCCCCGGCTGTCATTTGCATTGCGACGTATACGACTCCATTGTCTGGTACCGTTGTGACTTCGTTGTTGTTTTCGTCAAATAAGGCGTAATCAACATCGTTAAGAGCTGTAGCACTGATTGTCCCTGCGGCCGAAACAATGCCATGAACACTAAGAGGGCTTCCAACATTTTCGGTACCGAGTGAATAACGCATTACATAAACGCCGGTGTTGTTAGGTTTGACTGTTGGGACATGAAGAAGAACAGTTTCGCCACGAATGGTTAAAGCTGATTCGTCGTCGGCCTCAAGACTCCAACTATCGTTAATAATTTCGCTGTCAGAGAGCTGGAATAATGAACTTGTCCCGAATTTTGCGGCTATGGCACTTCTCAAGCCTGATGTAATTTCGAATCTGTAACGCCATTCACGAGAAGTTGAGTCTTCGGTCTCCCCACTGCTGCTTTCTCCAGGAACAACGCCGGTGAATGACACCCTGACAAACATATAATGATCATTCAGAGTTGAGGCTTGTGTGTCATAGAAATAATTCATTATTACAGGTTGTGAATCAAAATATAACACTGTTGAATCTGTTTCGTAATCTACCGTGTTATTACTTGCATCTCTGACATCAATACTTATAATCCTGCTTGAAAATTCGGAGGCGTCGATCGAGAGCGCAGTGAAGTTGAATGCGTAAGGGTATGCGCTGTTGTCAGTGGAGAGGAGGGCGGCTGTGAGATCCTGAGATGAAAAAAAGGTTGCGTCTCTTGATCTAAGTTCATCGAAAGAAATCAGAGATGTATTGATGCTTAGATCTAACTTAGCAAGTTGATTATCAAAACATAGCAGTCCAGTCAGTGCGGGGTTGTTAGTTACATCAAGGGTTGTAAGCTGATTTCCTGTGCAAAATAACAAATCAAGTGAGATGTTCTTGCTTACGTCAATCGTTTTAAGATTGTTGTATCTGCAATGGAATTGAGTAAGAAAAACATTCTTGCTTACGTCTATTTCTGTGAGGTCATTAGAACAGAAACCTAACGAAGTCAGGGCTATGTTGTTGCTGACGTCGAGAGCCGTTAAACGATTCTCGTCACAGTCTAATACTCGAAGTTCAGTGTTCTTGCTTACGTCGAGTGTCGTTAATTGATTTTCCCAGCAGAACAAAGATTCGAGAGCGTTGTTCTTAGTTACGTCAAGGGCCGTAATTTGATTCTCAGGACAGTTCAACCACTTAAGTGCTGTGTTTCTGCTAACATCGAGAACCGTAAGGTTATTTTTATCACAGTATATTTCAGTCAGAGCTGTGTTATGTGTAACATCGAGAGTTGTCAGCTGATTACCGCCGCAAATTAACGTAGTTAGAGCTGTGTTCTTGGATATATCAATATTCGTTAGCTGGTTATCTTCACATAACAGGAAAGTCAAAGCGGTGTTCTTGGTCATGTCAATGTCTGTGATCTGATTTCCGCCGTAATCCAATTCCTTTAGAGCAACGTTCTTGGTAACGTCGAGATTAGCTATCTGATTACCACCGCACCAGAAGCGAAGTAGCTTCTCATTGTTACTAAGGTCAATGGCCGTAATCTCATTATAAGCACAGTCTAATCTGGTTAAATCGGCGTTCTTTGATACATCAAGAGAGACTAGCTTATTCGATATACATAATAATTCAGTCAAAGCGAGGTTACCAGTAACATCAATATCCGTCAGCTGGTTGCCACTGCAATATAAGTAAATAAGCGCCGAGTTGTTGCTCACGTCAAGTTCTGTTAGATTGTTACAGTCGCAGTCCAAAGAAATTAGAGCTGTGAAATATTCGACCCCTTGTAGCGAACTTATGTCTTTGTCAGTAACGTCGATTAAAGTTGTATTCGCAATCTCTTCATCGCTTAATACATAATCTCCATCGTCAATATTATCAACTATGTACTCACGGAAGTTAGCATCAGGAAAGTGTTCAGCGTCGATTGTTACACTAGCAAAAGCGCACCCCCCCCCGACAACGCAAACAAGAAAAACGGTCCAAACGTACATAAAGAATTTATTACGCATGAAAAACCCTCCTAAATATATAAAATTCGAAGAGCGCACTCCTCGTCGAAGTACGCTTAGAAGCCTAGTGTATAAAATTTGTGAAAACAGTCTCCTCGTATTCAGGTTTAGGAACTCCAGCTTTATTTCCTGCGTCAATGCATTTCAATAGCCACGCCATGTTAATTCCTAGCGTCCTCATTATTTGCATACCTTCAAGATCTTGTTTGACCTCTTCGGGCGTATTACCGTGAACTTCATTCCAATATCGCGACGATACTACAGGCATGTTGTTAATCGTGAAGTACTTATTGAGACGATCAAAACTCGTTACTGTTCCAGCTCTTCTGCACGATACTACGCACGCCCCAGGCTTTCCGGCCCAACCTTCTCCGCCGCTGAAGAATAAACGATCAAGAAACGCCGTCAACTGTCCAGCAGGTCCCGCATAATAAACTGGTGAGCCAATGATCAACCCATCAAATTCATTTGCTCTAGCGTTCAGTGAGTTCACGCCGTCATCGTTGAAAACACATCGGCCAAGCTTCGCGCAACCCCAACAAGCCACACACCCTTGTATAGCTTTTTTGCCTATCCAGAAAATTTCCGTCTCGATCCCGTTCTTGTTGAGAGTCTCCGCAACCTCATTCAGTGCCGTGAACGTACAGCCTTTTTCGTGAGGACTACCGTTAACTAATAACACCTTCATAAAACTTTACTCCCCTTCATTAAATTTATGTTCATTGTAGCAAATTGTGCAACTTGATTTTATGAGGCAATCGTGCAATAATTCACGCAACAAATTTTCAAACGAGGTGAAACAACAATGCGTAAGTATGTATTTATCATCAAAGCCATTCACGAGGCTACGTGTTGTTGTTGTCGCTAACATTCCAAAATTTTCCCATTAATCATTAATTCATAGCGTTATTCTTAGAGTCTGAATCTTTCAGGCGAAGTATATTCACATTCACAAAGGAGAGTTTTATTATTATGTCCAGAGTCTATACGTCAATCGATCAGCTTATTGGTCGTACACCGTTGCTCGAACTCACGAAGATCGAGAAAAAATTTAACCTCAACGCGAAAATCTTGGCCAAGCTCGAATATTTCAACCCTGCCGGAAGTGTCAAGGATAGGATCGCTCTTGCCATGATCGACGACGCAGAAGCATCAGGTACACTCAAACCCGGTAGCGTTATCATTGAACCAACAAGCGGAAATACAGGCATAGGTTTATCATCAGTAGCAGCCGCCCGCGGTTATCGAGTCATTATCGTAATGCCAGAAACTATGTCAATCGAACGTCGTAAACTCATGAAAGCTTACGGAGCTGAACTCGTCTTAACGGAAGGCTCAAAGGGAATGAAGGGAGCTATCGAAAAAGCTTCACAGTTGGCCGCAGAAATTCCAGATAGTTTTATCGCGGGTCAATTCGTCAATCCTGCTAACCCCAAAATTCACAAAGAAACTACAGGCCCGGAAATATGGAGCGACACAGAAGGCAAGGTTGATATTTTTATCGCTGGCGTTGGAACTGGTGGAACACTCACAGGCACTGGCGAATATCTGCGCTTCCAAAATCCTAACGTCAAAATCATAGCTGTTGAACCATTAAATTCTCCTGTCTTATCTGCTGGACGTTCGGGAGCTCATAAGATTCAGGGTATAGGGCCGGGATTTGTGCCTGAAGTTCTGAACACGAGACTCTACAACGAAATCGTAACTGTACAGGACAATGACGCGATCAACACCGGAAAATTAATTGGCAAGGTTGAAGGCTTCCTTGTTGGAATTTCTTCGGGGGCTGCAGTATGGGCGGCGATACAGGTAGCTAAAAGACCAGAAAGCGCGGGGAAAAATATCGTGGTGATTTTGCCTGACACTGGGGAGCGTTATTTATCGACAGCGTTATTTGAAGACTAAATCATGAATATTGACGAGGCTTTGAACTTTGCTGAAGTTGAGTTAGCGAATTTGGCCACGCGGCACTTGATTAACTACAACGGAATCAAAGAGAACGTGGAGGAAGCGTTTCGAGCTTTACAGGCGGCAATGTTTCCTTCACACGTCAACCCCGACGGCAAAACTATACGTGAAAATCTTGCGCTTGCTGTAGAAAATTTAACTCTAGCCACAAAAACTCTTGCTCCTGATTTACATGAGGCTGAATATATTTCCCAACTGTTGGCCAAGCTCCCTGAAATTCGTCAAACTTTGTGGACCGACATAATAGCAGCTTATCGAGGAGACCCCGCCGCAAGAAGTCCTGACGAGATAATTTTGGCTTACCCGGCTTTCACTGCTATAAGTGCGTATAGAATCGCTCATAGGCTTTACGTGATGAACCTGCCATTGATTCCGCGAATCATAACTGAATACGCTCATAGACTCACGGGAATTGACATACACCCGGGCGCAACTATAGGCGAATATTTTTTCATTGACCACGGTACAGGCGTTGTAATCGGTGAGACTTCAACAATAGGGGATCACGTGAAAATCTATCAGAACGTTACGATCGGCGCGAAAAGTTTTGATGTTGCTCCAGACGGCTCACTGGTCAAAGGCATAAAGCGTCACCCTGATATTGGCAACAACGTCGTGATTTACGCGGGCGCTACGATTTTGGGAGGCGATACAAAGATCGGGGATAATTGCGTTATCGGCGGAAATGTTTGGCTGACTCATTCTGTGAAAGCGGGGGAAGTTGTCATTAGCGAAAAGTAGCGTTTATAATTTCGTCATTATGAAGGCAAAAATCGCAGCTATACTCAAAACTTTACCGGAACGTCCAGGCGTGTATCTGATGCGAGACTCTGAGGGCAAAATAATTTACGTCGGCAAGGCTATCAAACTCAAGCGTAGGGTCTCGTCATATTTTCGTCACCATTTATCACCAAGGCTTAATAAACTCGTCGAACTCATCGAGGATATTTCCATCATACGCACTGAATCAGAAGCAGAGGCTTTAATCGTTGAGGCTAAATTGATTCGTCGTTACTCCCCGTTCTTCAACATAGCCCTGAAAATGAGCGATCGTTATCCTTATATAAAGATCACTGATGAAGATTTCCCGCGCGTTGAAATTACAAGGCACAAAGCTAAAGACAATGCGTTATATCTTGGCCCATTCGTTGACGCTGGAAACATAAGAAACCTAATGCGACTGGCTGAACGTTATTTCCCGTTAAGAGTTTGCAAATCCCGAATCACTCCCAACAAAAATAAGCGTCCTTGCGTTGAATATAATTTAGGGCACTCAATGGGAGCTTGTGCGGCGTTGTGTACTCGTGATGAATATCGTGAAAGGGTTGCGGATATAGTTTTGTTGTTCGAGGGAAAATCGGCGGAGTTGGTTGATCGTTTGAAGAAGCGAATGAACGAGTCGGCGAAAAATCTTGAGTTCGAGAAAGCAGCTTACTATCGTGATACGGTCCGGGCTATATGGAGATTATCGCGGCAAAAAATTTCGTCGGCTTTACAAGAGGATTTAGACAACGAAACTTGGAAAGTGTTGAATCGCATTCAGGAGTTATTGGGCTTAGAAGTCTTAGCATGGAGGATTGACGCGTTCGACATTTCACACACTCACGGACATGATACTTACGGCTGCTGTATAGTCTTTGAACAAGGAAGGCCAAGCCCAAATTTATATCGCCGCTTCAAGATTCGTTCGCTCAATGACGGGGAAATCAACGACTTTCAATCAATCTATGAGACTGTTAAACGACGTTACGCCCATGTTATTGACAACACCGAGCCAGCGCCACAATTAGCATTAATCGACGGAGGCCCAATACAGCTTGAATATGCGCAGAAGGCTTTAGAGGAATTAGGCTTTGAACTTCCATTGATAGCTTTGGCTGAACGTGAGGAGTTAATCTTTTTGCCAGGTAAACCAGACGAACCTTTGAGGCTTGAACGCGATGATCCGGCTTTGCAATTATTTCAGAGGTTGCGCGATGAAGTTCACAGGTACGCAATTACGACTCACAGAAACGCTAGGGAAAAACGCATGAGACATTCAAGACTCTTTGACATTCCTGGAATAGGTAAGAAGAAAGCTACGGAGCTGCTCGTTAAATTCGGGAGTGCTGAAAAAGTTGCGGCGTTGAGTCCTGAAGAGCTGCAAAAAGTCCCTGGCATTGGTCAAAAGTTGGCGGAAAAAATTTTATCGGCGCTACAGGAGGAGGAAAGCACGAAATGAATCACTACGGAATAATTATGGCGGGCGGAGGCGGAACACGTTTTTGGCCTTTATCGCGTCAACGAACACCCAAGCAATTATTGAATCTCGATGGCAAAGAATTAATGATCAACGAAGCTATAGATCGTATGTCAATGGTTATCGGCAAGAGCTTAATATTCATAGTTACGTCTGACATTCAAGCCCCCGCAATGATACGAGCAACCGAAGGACGAGTTTTCCCGGGAAATATCTTGGCCGAACCTGCTGCACGCAACACAGCCGCCTGTATTGGATACGCCGCCATTGAGATAACTCGCAAGTATGGTGATGGCGTAATGGTGTTCACTCCCGCGGATCATTATATTGAAGACGTTGACGAACTAGCGAAAATTTTCCGTACAGCAATCTTGACCGCAGAAGCTCACGACAAAATCGTAACCATAGGACTAAATCCAACACACCCCGCCACAGGTTTTGGCTACATCAAGTACGACAAGCAAGCCGCAGAAGACGTTAAGCCAGTTATAGAATTTAAGGAGAAGCCCGACGAACAAACGGCCAAGAATTATATCGAGTCAGGACAATACGCTTGGAATAGTGGCATGTTCATATGGAAAGCATCATTGATCCTTCAGAAGCTAAAAGAGTACACGCCTGATATTTATGAAGCTCTTAATCTCATAGGCGACGCAATTAATACTCCTCGTGAACAAGAAGTGTTGCATGAAATTTATCCCACAATACGAAACATAAGCATTGACTACGCAGTTATGGAGCCTAGCGCGAAAAATGGCGACGTGCTTGTTATTCCAGGTGATTGCGGCTGGAACGACGTTGGAAGCTGGGACATGATGAACATACTTCACGCTCAAGACGAGGACAAAAATATTTTGCTCGGGGACGTCGTGGCAATAGACACTAAAAATAGCGTTATATATTCAAGTTCTCGAACGGTTACGGCGGTTGGAATTAATAATATCGTGATCGTTGAGACTCCCGACGCTGTTATGGTATGCCCGAAGGATAAAGCACAGGACGTTAAAAAGATCGTTGATGCGTTGAAAGCTTCAGGACGTGAAGAACTGCTATGAAGTGTTTAGTGTTAGCTGGTGGAGTCGGCGAAAAGCTCTGGCCATTATCTCGCAAGAATTTCCCCAAGCAATTTATCAAGGTCCAGAAAAATCACTCACTGTTTCAGGAAACTATCGCAAGAAATTTAGCGTACTGTGATGAATTTATAATCGTTACAAATTATGAGTACAGATTCATTATTGCTAACCAGATGGAAACTTTTCAGGGAGTGCCTTATCGTTGCATATACGAGGAGGAGCCGCGAAAAACTACTGCCGCAATAATTCTCGCATGCCTTGACTTACAACCCTCTGAATATATTTTCGTTGTCGCCACTGACCACTTAATCAACACCGCTAACTCCAAAGGTTTAAGCTACAAAGACTCGATTCTCAAAGCTAAAGATCACGCACGAGAGGGCCATATAGTTTTGTTCGGACAAAAGGCTGATAAGGTCATTGAACGTTTTGGTTATTCCACGAGAGAAAGATTTTACGAGAAACCCGACTGGCGAGTCATCAAAGAACTTAACAAGCGCGACGATTTATATTTGAACTTGGGCGTGATTCTATTTCAGAATGGAGTAATGATAAACGAGCTAAGAAGAATAAAGCCGGAAATTTTCCAGCAATGCAGACAAGTTTACAGCCAACGAGAAATTTTATCGGAGGGCATTTTATATCGTGCTGAGGTTCAAAAGTTTATTACGTCAATCTCAATCGAGAAATCTATATTTGAGCGCACAACTAAACTCATGGGAATCGAAACAGGCTTTGAATGGAGCGACGTTGGAAGCCTTGAAGACCTAAGCAAAACTCAATATCAAGCAAACGGTGTAGCAATACAAAACGAATGTGCTCATACAGTTATTCTCAATCAAGCGTCTAAACAAGCTGTAGTTGTTAATGACCTCGATAACGTTTTAGTCGTGAACACTTCGGACTCAATTTACGTCGGCAGGCGCGGAAAATCTCACTTGCTAAAACAGATTCTTCACGATAACCCGGAACTAAACTCGTTCAGCGAACAAAGCACAATTTTTTATCGTTACTGGGGATATTATGAACAGCTATTAGAGGAGAAGGGCTACAGGATTCGTAAGGTGGTAATCTCACCGGGCAAAACTATCTTCGAACACACTCACAAAGAACGCAAAGAGAATTGTACGATTGTTGAAGGGTCAGCGTTAATAAAGCTCAACGGCCAAAGCAAAATTTACACTCCTCCCGATAATCTTGACATAACAGCAGGAATTTCTCATCAAATTTCTAATATATCCGAGCAGCCTTTAGTAATCATAGAGACAGCCGTGGGAGAAAGCGTTCATGGTGGGGATTTCACGTTCAAAAATTTCGATAACGTTACAGAATCTGATTTAGGCTTAGAAATTGACTCAATGATAAAACTTTCGCCGGCTTTCAAAGATTATTTGTGGGGAGGCACGAAATTACGCGACATTTACGGCAAACAATGCGACTTTGATACTATTGCAGAGAGTTGGGAATTGTCGGCACACCCTGCTGGTAACAGCATAATAGCCTCGGGTCGTCACAAAGGCTCAACCTTCAGCAAATATCTTGATGTAGTGGGTAAACAAGTGCTAGGCTGGAAATGTACACCGCTTTCTGCGTTTCCATTGTTGATAAAGTTCATTGACGCTAAACAAAATTTGTCCGTTCAAGTTCACCCGAATGACGATTACGCGCTCGAGAACGAAAACGAGTATGGCAAGAATGAAATGTGGTACGTGATTGACACGGAGCCTGGCGCAGGGTTGTACTTGGGATTCAATCGTGATGTTACTCGTGAAGAGGTTAAACAAAGAATCGCAAACAACACTATCATGAGCATACTAAACTTTTGCCCAACGAAAGCGGGCGATGTGTTCTTTATTCCGGCCGGCACTGTACACGCGATTGGAGCGGGAAATTTTATTTGCGAGATCCAACAGAGCAGCAATTTAACATACAGGCTATATGATTATGATCGTCGGGACAAATTCGGGAACTCAAGAGAATTACACTTGAACAAAGCCTTGGACGTGTTGACTTACAAGAAGTACGAGGCAGAAGGGATCGAACGTTTAAGCGATAAGGTTAGCTGTAAATATTTCGAGGTCGATTTTGTGAACGGTGACGCAAGAATGAAACTTGAAGACGATAGCTTCCACTCTGTAACTTGTATCGAGGGCGGAGGAAAATTACGGCTTCATGAGTCCTCAATGTCTATTAACTTGGGAGAGACGATATTTATACCAGCAACGAATGATACTTTAATAACTGAAGGGAATGTATCGTTGATAATCGCAAAAATATAGAAATGGCCACCTTGGTTAGTGGCTCTAATTCACTTGTTATCACCGACAACGTCACAATATGCACAACGGTAAATTTGTTTTTCCCTGTCGATTAACTTGAACACGTGGGGCAATTCCTGTTCTGTTGAAGTTATGCAGCGGGGATTCTTGCATTTAATAACGTTGGTGAGAGTCTCTGGTAAGGCCAAATGCCTTTTCTTGAGAAGTTTTCCGTCCTTGACATAATTAACCGTTATATGAGGATCAATATAACCTAGTACGTCAAGATCAATGTCGATTAATTCATCAATCTTAATTATATCTTTGAGCCCCATTTTCTTGCTCTGGCAGTTCTGTATGATCGCTACACAACATTTTAAGCGTCCCAACTTTAGATAATCATACACAAGCATACTTTCGCCGGCCTTAATGTGATCCAAAACGATACCGTTATTTACTCCGTCAATGTTCATAATAATTCACTCCTGATTAAATTATACCTAGCAACAGCATTATTAACGCCATTCGCATTTGTTTCCCGCAAAGTGTCTGATAAAAATATTGTGCTCTCGGATCATCGTCAACAGCTACGGAAATTTCATTAACTCTAGGAAGAGGGTGAAGGATCGCTAAATCTGATTTGGCCGTCTTCAATTTATCTCTATCAAGAATATACACGTCCTTCAAGCGTACATAATCTTCCTCGTTGAAGAATCTTTCCTTCTGTACGCGAGTCATATACAGCACATCGAGTTCAGGCATAGCAGTTTCAAGTGACTCCGTCTCGCGCCACGATACGCCGGCTTTATCAAGAGCTTCACGCATATATTCAGGGAGCTTTAACTCGTTGGGGGAAATCATAATGTATTTATTATCAGGATAACGCAACATTGCTTCAATTAAAGAGTGAACAGTACGCCCGAACATTAAATCGCCGCAAAGTCCTATTGTGAGTCCTGAAAGAGTTTTTTTCGTCCGCCTTATCGTCAAAATATCCGCAAGAGTCTGTGTCGGGTGAAAATGTCCTCCGTCGCCTGCGTTTATTAATGGAACAGTAGCTTTCATTGCAGCAACAACTGGGGCACCTTCTTTAGGGTGACGCATTACGATTATATCCGCGTAGTTGCTTATCACTCTCACAGTATCAGAAATTGATTCGCCTTTAGCCGCTGAAGAAATTTTGCTGTCAGGAGTGCTTATAACAGAGCCACCGAGAGACAACATAGCCGACTCAAACGATAAACGAGTCCTTGTCGATGGTTCGTAAAAGATTGTGGCTAGGATCTTATGCTTACATTTGCTGCGATAAAATTCCGGGTTGCGTTCAATATCATCAGCTACATTCATGAGTTCATTAATTTCACTGGTCGATAAATCAAGAATACTTACTACACTTCGCATAAATTATATCCTCCAAGATTCGTCTGCTGGGTTGTCCCTGAACTTCAAGAGTTTGCTTTCGTCTTCGGGTTTGATATATCCTTCATCAACAGCAATTTTGGCCAACGTATCGAGATCACAAAGCGAATGACTCTCTAAATTTTCTGCCGCAAGATTTTCAACGCTCTTTTTCATTCCGTAAGTGAATATGCTAACGATCCCAAGCACGTTCGCGCCAACTTCACGCAAGGGTCTCACGCATTCGATAACAGACTCGCCGGTAGAAATTAAATCCTCAATCACTACAACTTTCTGGCCTCGTGAAATTCTGCCCTCAATTTGATTTTTGCGCCCGTGATCCTTGGCCGAACCTCTCACATATCCCATAGGCAATTTCAATCTTTCAGCAACTAACGCCGCATGAGCTATTCCAGCCGTAGCAGTTCCCGCAATAAATTCAGCGTCAGGATAAAAAGTTTTTACGGTTTCGGTAATGGCATTCTCAACGACTTCACGCTCTTCGGGGTAAGACAATATTAATCGGTTGTCGCAGTATATCGGCGATTTAATTCCGGAAGCCCATGTAAATGGCTCTTCAGGTCGTAAGAATACAGCTTTGATTCTCAATAATAGTTTTGCTATGTCAGTCTTCATTCGTTAATCTCCTTCACAAAATTCTTTCACGCAACGTTCATAAATTTCTACAGGGGCTTGAGCTTTCGTTATCGGTCGTCCAACAACAATGTAATCTGAACCAAGCTCTTTTGCCCGGCGCGGGTCTGTGATTCTTGCCTGATCTCCAACTGAATCACCAGCAAATCGAATCCCTGGCGTTATCGTTAAAAATTTTTCGCCCAAGTGCTCGTGAATCTTTCCAGCCTCCAACGGGGAACATACAACGCCATCAAGGCCAGCCGCTTTAACGTTTCTTGCATAATGAATCACAACGTCTTCAATCGGCGCATTGATTAAAAGTTCGTTGGTCAATTTTTCCTGAGAGATTGAAGTCAATTGAGTCACAGCAATCAACAAAGGTCGAGTCCCGTCTTCACGTGTCAAACCTTCAAGAGCAGCCCTCATCATTTCAATTCCGCCAGCAGAATGAACATTCACCATGTCAACGCCCAAATTTCTAAGCGATCTCATGCCGCCTTTAACAGTGTTAGGTATATCGTGTAGTTTTAGGTCAAGAAAAATTTTGTGCCCACGAGCTTTCACTTCACGAACTATATACGGCCCTTCCGAATAGAAAAGTTCCATTCCAATTTTCACAAAAGGTTTGCGTGACGTAAATTTATCCAGAAAGTTGAAAGTTTCCCGTGCCCCTGGAAAGTCAAGCGCGATTATTACATCTTTTCCCATAAATTTCCTCCTTCAATCTATTATCCCGATAATCTCTGAAAGTTTTTCGATGCCCAAACGTTCGCAGACTCTTGGAAGTTCATCAATTATATTTTTGCACGCAAGAGGCTCAACCAGATTAGCTGAACCGACCTGAACCGCGGAAGCTCCGGCCATCATCATTTCGATAACGTCCTCGGCTGAAGAAATTCCCCCTATGCCTATGACAGGGATATTCACTTCTTTGCTTACCTGATAAACCATTCGCAACGCAACAGGAAAAACTGCGGGCCCGGAAAATCCTCCTACTTTGTTAGCGATTACAGGACGACGAGTCTTTATATTGATTCGCATTCCAAGCAGCGTATTTATTAGTGAGAGTCCATCAGCTCCGGCACTCTCTGCGGCTTGAGCTATCTTGACTATATCCGTGACGTTAGGCGTAAGCTTTATGTATACAGGTTTGCTTGTAACCTTCTTAACTTCGCGCGTAACTTCAGCGACATTTTCACAACTCGTCCCAAAAGCAATTCCTCCGCCGTGAACATTTGGGCATGAAACATTTACTTCTATAATTCCTACGTTGGGAGCAGCGTTGATTCTTTCTGCGCAATAAACATAATCTGAAACACTAAAACCTGAAATATTCGCGATGACTGGTTTATGAAAAATTTTCTGAAGCCTGGGGAGTTCTTCTTGAATTACGTGATTGATACCTGGATTTTGAAGTCCTACTGAATTAATTAAGCCGCTTATGCATTCCGCAATTCTTGGAAGTTCATTTCCGTATCGTGAGTCTTTGGTCGTGCCTTTAATGCTGATTGAGCCTAATATATTTAGGTCGTAAAGTTCCGCGAACTCTTCACCATAACCAAACGTGCCCGAAGCTGGTATAACTGGATTCGATAATTTCAGCCCGGATAATTCTGTCGTTATATCTACCATTATTCAACGCTCCATAAAATTTCAGAATGTTTCAGGATAGGCCCGTCCTTACAGATTCGTTTGAAGCCGTCCTTCGTCCTAATGCTGCACCCCATACACGCTCCGAACCCGCAGCCCATTCGTGACTCAAAGCTAAATTGACCGTCGAGAACTTTTTCGTGTACAGCCTTCAACATTGGAAGAGGCCCGCAAGCGTAAACGTATTCATCTCCTGTTAAAGCGTCAGTCACAAAACCTTTAATGCCCGCGCTTCCGTCTAAGGTTGTAATTTTGACATTGAGGCCAAGTTTCTGAAATTCATTCACGTAAAAGCATTCTTCTGACCTATTGAAGCCTAGAATCACGGAAGAAGTTATATTTTTCGCAAGCAATTTTTTCGCAAGCCCGTATAATGGAGGCACACCGACTCCGCCGCCTACAAGCACAGGATTTTGACTCGTTGCTGATAAATCGTAACCGTTACCAAGTCCAGTTAGCGCAGAAATTTTTTCACCGCCCCGAAATTCTCTCATTGTTTCCGTTCCAGAGCCGACAACTTTGTAAATTATCGTGAGTTCATTCTCTGACCAATCGCAAACGGAAAAAGGCCGCCGAAGATATTTATCAGGAAGCTTGATATTCACGAACTGCCCAGGAGTTGCTATCTCTGAAGTATCTCCCTCAAGCGTTATTTGGAAAATATTTTGTGCAAGCTGTTCATTATTCTTAACCGTGAAAATTATCTCGCGCATAAACTTTTTTGCCTCCTACATAAGTCGCAACAGTCTCTCCCTGAACTTCCATGCCGTCGAACAAAGTACTCTTTCCCTTTGATAAAAATTTGCTCGTATCAACATTGTAAACGCGCTCTAAATCCATTATCACAAAATCAGCCCCGCAATTATCCTCAATGTATTTTGGGCCGGGGAGGTTGAAAATTTTCCTAGGGTTCACGCACATAAGCTCAAGCAATTTCTCAAGTGTTATTTCTTTGTCGCGCAACACCAGATTATGATACATAGCTGAAAAACAAGTTTCTAGTCCAACAATTCCGAATGCAGAACCATCAAGTCCCTTGGATTTTTCCTCTTCAGAGTGTGGCGCGTGGTCTGTGATTAAACAGTCAATCGTGCTATCTCTGATCCCTTCAAGCAATGCCTGCCTATCCTGTTCGCTTCGTATAGGTGGATTCATTTTCCATTTTCCGTCGTCATGTAAATCCATGTCGTTGAACATTAAATAATGCGGGCCTGTTTCAGCGGTAACATTTACGCCGTTCTTTTTTCCCTCACGAATTAATTCTACGCTCTCCTTTGTTGAGACGTGACAGACGTGATAATGAACTCCAAGCTCTTTTGCTAGGCGAATATCTCTCTCAACTTCAAGAAATTCTGACGCGCTGTTTATGCCTATATGCCCGTGAAGTTTTGCGTATGCTCCGTCGTGAATGCAGCCGCCCGGCACAAGTTCACTTTCTATTTCACAGTGAGCAGTGATAAATTTCCCCGCCGCAGATATTCTCGTCATAGCCTCACGCATTAATCCCTCGTCTTGAATGCCTTTCCCGTCATCAGAAAACGCTGCAACATGTGGAGCAATCTCTTCAATCTCTGAAAGTTCTCCACGTCCTGATTGATTCATTGTAATTGCGCCTATAGGGTAAACGTGAATAACTGCGTCTCTGTTGATAATTTCGATTTCCTGTTGAAGCTGTGAAAGAGTCGATGGTACTGGCTTAAGATTTGGCATTGTGCATACAGCCGTATAACCTCCACGTGCAGCAGCCATTGAGCCTGTTGAAATTGTCTCCTTGTAAGCAAAACCGGGCTCGCGAAAATGTACATGAACGTCAACAAAACCTGGAAATAAATATAAGCCGTCTAAATCTATAATTTTCTCTGGAGTTTTATGAGCGTTAAATCTAAGTGTGCCGCTGTCCATAAGAACGTTTAATTTAATGATGCCGTTTCGTGTGAATATATTGGCGTTTGTGAAAAGTGTAGCCATATTAATTCCTTGTAAATTCTCGTGATGAAATATCCCCCTGCGCGGTGGAGGGGGGTAATGTTTACGCCGAAGCTAAATCTCTACTTGCAACTATATCAACGTCAGTGCCGCACACATTATGAATCAACACTTGGCCGATCTTAACAGGGGCTTTGATTTTCAGCTTTGCTACTTCTTTAGCTATATCGAATATTTTTCCCTTGGGGGCTGGAGTCTTCGTACGAACAGGACAAACTGGAAGCCTTCCTCCTGTAACCCTAACAGTAGACGCAAATAAACGCCTTGGATCTTTTATTTCGGAACGTGCATAAGTTTCTCCGCGTGGACAAGCATTGCCTGCAACTCTGACGATTTCACCACTATTAAGAGTAACTCTTAACTCGCAGCCTATTGTACAAGACGCACATATAAATTTTCTATCTTCAATCATGTATCACACCTCTTTATAGCGGCTTAATATCAATTACGATTTCTTTGAGGTTATCTCCAAGTGCTCTGACCTGTTCAGCTTTGATTCGTACCTCGTCCATTTCCCCTGGCCTTGAATATTTTAGGCGCCTCGAAAATAAACCTGGTTCAGCCGTGATCTTGCAAGCTCCTTCGATTGGGTGAGTAACTCTCATGTAAATAATCGTATCTGACTCGCCTGTAATATATTGTGGAGTAAATAACCTCACGTTATCGCCCGCCTTAACAGGAATCTTTTTCACGTTGCTTGGAATTTTTCCTAGTGCATATTTTGCCGCGTTGGAGCCAGTTATGAGTCCTTGGTCGGTAACGTTATCAACTAAATCATAAACTATAACGACATTTCCAGCCGCAAATACAGCAGGATTAGAAGTCTGGAATAAATCATTGACAACAGGTCCGTTCGTAACTTTATGAATCTCTATGCCAGCCATTCGCGATAATTCGTTCTCCGGGACTAATCCTATTGCCAGTAACAGCGTATCACACTGGACGAATCTTTCAGTGCCTTTAATCGGGGTCATATGATCGTCAACTTTTGCGACAGTAACACCTTCTAGCCTATCAGTTCCATGAATTTTTGTTACTGTTGTTTGTAAGTGCAAAGGTATTCCGTAATCGTTAAGGCAGTACGAAATATTTTTTCTTAAACCGCCAGGCCATGTCATAACTTCATAGACTCCTTCGACTTCTGCGCCCTCCAAAATCATTCGACGAGCCACCCCAAGGCCAATATCTCCAGAGCCAAGAATCACAGCGCGTTTACCAGGCATATAGCCTTCCATGCTAATAAATCTCTGTGCGGTTCCAGCCGTGTATATTCCAGCAGGTCGAGTGCCAGGGATTCGAATTGCTCCTATAGGTCTTTCACGACAACCCATGGCTAAAACTATTGCACTTGGATTCAAACATTCAATGCCGCGTTCTTTATTCATAGTCCATACAGCGTTAGTATCTTTATCAATCTGGAATACCATTGTGTTCGGACGAAATTCAACGCCAGCTTCATGAGCCTGCTTTATAAATCTATGCATGTATTCCGGGCCCGCTAATTCTTCCCTGAAAGTTCGTAACCCGAAGCCGGGGTCTATACATTGTTGTAAGATACCTCCTAGATCCCAATCGCGTTCAATCACAACGACATTTTCAGCGCCTTCACGTTTTGCCCCAATACCAGCAGCTACACCAGCCGGCCCAGCTCCGATTATTAACACGTCAATTTTTTTATCAGCCATGATTATTTCACCGCCTTATCATTCAGCAAGAACTCTTTAGTTTTTCCGACCAACAATTTTGAATCGCCGCCATGCCTTGTGATTTCGTCCAACGGGATATTTAATTCGCGCGACAATATTTCAGCAACCCTAGGACAACAGAATCCGCCTTGACATCGTCCAGTCCCTGCCCTCGTCATCATTTTTATAGCCGTGATAGTTCTTGCGCCTCGTCGTATAGCTTCTAAGATTTGACCTTCTGTTACGGTCTCACACCTGCAAACTATTTGAGCGTATGTAGGATCTTTCTTGGCCAACTCTTTTCGTTCGTCCATGCTTAGATACAAGAATCGCGGGATATTTTTTCGTTCGGGAATAAATTTTTCGTTGGGTATAAGTTTTATTCGGTCGGCTAATTCTTCCTTTAACAATTCTGCTACGTAAGCTGCTATTGCTGGTGATGAAGTGAAGCCCGGTGATTTAATCCCTGCAACGTTCACAAAGCCTCTTGGACTCTTCAACGTATGTATCTCAAAATCTCCTGACGCGGTATTAGCTCTAACGCCCGCAAAAGTTGTTATGTTGAGATTGATTGGGAAACTAGGAACGAGTCTCCGCGCACCCTTTAAGACTTCGGCCAAGCCTTCAGCAGTTGTAGCAGTGTCGTCGGGGTCGTCTTGTTCGCTAGCAGTCGGGCCTGACATCAAATTTCCTTCAGCAGTCTGTAACACGGTTATTCCCTTGCCAAGTTTTGACGGACAAGAGAACAGGAAACTATGAATGATACCTCGTGTGCTTCGGTCAAGTAGGAAGTATTCGCCTTTAGTGGGAATGATTTTGAAACTTGTATCGCCAGCCCATGACGCTATCTCGCCTGAATGAACTCCGCCCGCGTTAATAACGACTGGTGCAAGAAACTCGCCTTTATTGCTTGTAACTCCTCTAACGTTATTTTTCTCGTCAAATAGTAATCCAGTAACGAGAGTCTCTAAATGTAATTCAGCCCCGTTGATTTTCGCGCTCTCGATCATAGCGTTGACTGCCTCAAAGTTGTTTATTATCGCCGCCGCCGGGGACCATAAAGCCGCCACAATTTCGCCTGAAACGTTTGGTTCTTTCTCCCGTAATTTATCGCCAGTTATTATTTCGATTCCTGGATCGCCGTTAATTTTTCCTTGCTCTAATAATTTCTCAAGGTGCTTAATCTCGTCATCATTGAACGCGCAGACATAAGAGCCGCATTCGTCCATGTGAATATCGAGTTCATCTTTGAGCTTGTGCCATAATTTATTTCCCTGCACACAAAATTTCGCTTTAACAGTTCCGGGTTTATCGTCAAAGCCTCCGTGAATCATAGAGCTATTCGCACGACTAGCACCTGCTGGAAGTTCAGAGGCCTTATCGAGAACACATATCCGCAATTTATATTTAGAGAGTTCCCGGGCAAGAGTCGCACCAGTTATTCCCGAGCCTATTATTATTACGTCGTAATTCATGAAATAATCCTTTCCAAAATTTTACCCATTATATTCAAGACAAAGCATTGTGAGGTCGTCAAATTGTTCTGCGTCCATGACAAAATCATCTACTGCCTTGCGTACATGCTTCAGAATTTCTTTCGGTGTAGCTGTTGGTTCGATATTCAATGCATTCAGCATTCTATCTGTGCCAAAAAGTTCTTGTTGTGCATTTGTTGCTTCAGGGACTCGGACTCCGTCAGTATATACGAAAAGTTTTGAGCCTGGTGTTAGCTTTATCTCGTATTGTTTGTATCTAACACCTTCCATACCGCCTATTACGAAACCGTGTTTATCTTTGAGAAGCTCGAACTTGCCGTCCTCCAACATTACAGCAGGAAATTCATGGCCAGCATTAGCCGCCGTTATAATCCCCGTTGTAACATCAAGCACGCCTAGCCATACAGTAACGAACATATCTTCACGGTTGTTTGCGCAAATATGATTATTCACAGCCTGAAGCACTTCTGCAGGAGCTTTGAGGGTCATCGCGTAGTTCTGTACCAATATTCTTGAGACCATCATGAACAACGCCGCCGGTACTCCCTTACCCGATACGTCAGCTATAACCATGCCAAGATGAGTATCATCAATCAGGAAAAAGTCATAGAAATCGCCGCCAACTTCTTTAGCAGGATTCATGCTTGCATAAATATCAAACTCCTTACGTTCAGGGAATGCCGGGAATATATTTGGCAGCATGTCAGCTTGAATACGAGTCGCCAATGCCAATTCTGTGCTTATACGCTCCTTTTCAGCAGAAAGTCGAATCATTTCCCCTGTGTATCGCTCTAACTCTACTGCCATGTCGGAAAAATCATCAGCCAAAACGCCAACTTCATTTCTAGCGCGTATAGTCTTAAGCTTTTCAGTGACCGCTTTACTGTCCTTTGTCTCGCGATACTCACGCACGGTTTTCTGTATGAAAGTCAGATTCTTTAAGACGGAGTAATAAATCAAGAGCAAGAGCAATACAGCAGACACAATCATGATTACAATATTGATCCACTCGATGTCATGCAAATCCTTCGCGATTGTGTTTAGTACCGTGGTCATAGCATAAGTGCCGCAAAAAACGCAGCTGATTTCACCGTCTACTATGATTGGCAGATACCCGAAAAGATATTCCACACCATCAAATGTAGATCTAACCTGCTCAAAATATGTGCGATTCTCTCGCTTCGTATATAGTTCAAATATTGCCGGATGCAGGGGCGCGTTGAATGGCCAAACTTCTCCTAATGCACAAAAATTTCCGTATCCTGTAAGTTTTCCCTCGTTCAAGTCCTGAAATAAGGGTAAAATGTTATCCATTGTGTTCATTGAAAAGCAGTACAGGGTCTCTAGTTTGAAGTTAGTCTTCAATTCATTGTACTTGGGCATTAACTCAAGATAACAGTATTCAGCGAAAAGCCTTTGTTCTCGTTCTGAAAGTGAGGCAGCCTGTTCCGAAGTCAACATACGCGGACTTTCTATCCCTCGATCCAAGATCAGCCGCATAATTTCCTCTGTACGTTTTGCTTTATCGCCTGGAAGTTCCATAGCACTGTGATTAGTACGCCAATAACTCAATAGCCACGAAATTGAAGCATACTCATTCATATCTGCTGCTATTTGTTGAAGAATACTCTCTGTTTTATTCTCTAGTATGTCTATATAATTTTTGCTGCTGGTTCGATAGATGAAAATGCCGTTGATAATCGATATAACTGCAAACAATACAACAACAAGGGTTCCTACTTGGACGAGTATCTTTCTGTTCTTCGGTCTCATAATGTGCTAAAAACTCCCCATATTATCGTAAATGAATTAACGGAGATTCTATAGCAAGTCTTTTCTGTGGTCATTAGAAATTTTGCGGTTTTAGTATAATGACAGCACCATAAATTTTTTAGGAAAGGAATTATTTATCATGATTGACGCTATAGACTCTGTAGTCAATTCCATCAGCGGCGTATTGTATCAACCGTACGTTATCCCGTTAATTCTTGTTCTCGCAGGAATATATTTCACACTCCGCACTAACTTCTTACAGATTAGACTCTTTGCTGAATCTCTGCGTGTTGTCAACGAGAAGCCTGTGAATCTTGGTTCTACTTCATCATTCGGCGCCTTAATGGTCTCGACAGCTTCAAGAGTTGGAACAGGAAACATTATGGGAGTCTCAACAGCTCTTTGCTTGGGAGGAGCCGGGGCAATATTTTGGATGTGGATCACAGCAATTTTGGGTGGAGCATCAGCTTTTGTGGAGTCGACTCTTGCGCAGATTTACAAGAAACGTGATTCCGATGGCAGTAGTTACGGCGGTCCCTCTTATTACATGCAAGACGCCTTGGGACAAAGATGGCTCGGAATAATTTTCTCGATCGTGTTGATTCTCACGTACGTTGTTGGCTATAACATGCTGGCGGCTTATAACACTCAAGATACTTTCTCGGTGTTCCCGTTCTATCACAAAGAGTCAACACCTTATGTTATTGGCGCACTTTTGGCTATATTGTTTGCGTTTTGTGTTCTTGGCGGTGGTAAACGTCTTGCGAAAATTACAGAAGTTCTTGTGCCATTAATGGGCGTGCTTTATGTTATCGTATCTCTTGCAGTTGTCATCATGAACATTCAGAGATTACCGTCAGTGTTTGCGGATATATTCACGTCTGCATTTGACTTCAAAGCGATTTTCGGAGGCTTCACTGGTTCTTGCGTAATGTTGGGAATCAAACGCGGGCTTTATTCCAATGAAGCTGGTATGGGTTCTGCGCCTAACGCTGCTGCGGCGGCTGACGTATCACACCCGGCAAAACAAGGACTCGTGCAAATGCTTTCAGTGTTCATTGATACGTTGCTTATATGTTCGGCGACGGCGTTTATGTGTTTGTTCTCTGGTGTTGAACCTGCTGCGGATAAGGCTGGAGCTGCTTACGTTCAGTCTGCTACAATGGCTGCGCTTGGAGAGTTCGGGCCGTTGTTCGTCACGGTGGCTGTATGCTTGTTTGCTTTCACGACGCTGCTTGGAAATTATTACTATACCGAAGGCTGTTTACGCTTCATCATGAAGAGAGAACCAAGTAAAGGTTTCATGTTGTGCTTCAGACTTTGCGCGACGTTGTTAATTTTTGTGGGAGCAGTAGTTTCTGCGGGGCTTGCCTGGGATACAGCTGACTTGCTACAGGCGTTAATGGTGCTGATTAATATTCCTGTTATCGTGATATTAACTAGACCGGCTATTATGGCTCTAAAAGATTACGAGGTACAGAAGAGAGCTAACAAGAATCCCCTGTACAATGCAAAAGCTAACGGAGTAGATAACGCAGAATTTTGGAAGTAATAAAAACATTGGCCTCCTGTAATTCTATAGGGGGCTTTGTTCATGAAATCTTCACACACTTACTGCAATAAGCTTCGAAATCTTCAAAGCCTAATTCCTTCACAGCCCATTCAGCTGCTGCCGTCAACATTGGTAAAGCTCTCGCGCCCTTCATGGTCAACGAATATTCAACCCGCGGCGGGACTTCATTATATTGAGTACGATTTACTAATCCATCTGCTTCAAGTTCTTTGAGGGATTGTGCCAGCATCATGTTGGTAATATAAATTATTGACAGCTTCCATTTGCCCCCGAAAGTGTTCGTTAAGTATCGTAATGGGCATATATTTTATCGTCAGCCATAAATTTTTCTCCTAATATGGTAGGATTTATTTACCTTGTATTGCAAAACTGCGTTCTTATTTAATTCATACTGTGATTCTGAAATTTGTAACGATATTTAGCAAGGTAAGCTTGAGTTCTGTAAGTCAATGGCTACAGGCAAGAGCAAAGAGTTTACGCTGTAAGTTACAAGGGGGATAATACTATGAAAATCAAAGCAGTAAAACTTTATGATGACAGCGAATTTAACGAGCAGTTTCTTTTCGGAGGAGAGAACAAAGCGGACGGTAATCCCGAAGTAAAATATCCAGGAAGCCTTCAGAATTTCTTGATCGACATGGAAAACGGAGAAGTGATTCTTGTTGATACAGGGTTCCCGAGCGAAACACCCTTCAAGGGCTACAGAAAAGTTAATGATTACATTGACGCATTCAAGGCACTTGGTTATAAGCCTGAACAGGTTACAACAATTCTCGTGACTCACAAGCACCCCGATCACACAGGCGAGTTAAGACAATTCCCGAATGCAAAAGTTTATATTGGCCCGGAAGATGCTGACTTCATGAAATTGACCGGCGAAAATATTATCAGGTGCGAATACACTGACGGCCCGTACAAAAATTTTGAGCACTCACAGAAAATTGCAGACGGCGTTTATTTCATCAAGGCACGTGGACACACCAACGGTAATAGCATTGTAATAGCTGAAGGCGACGACGGAGTTTATTACATGATGCACGGCGACGTTACTTATGTTGACGCCGCACTCAAGAAGAACAAACTTTCGATCGTGTTTGAGGACTTGGCCGCGGCTCGTGATACGTTGGATAGGGTACGCGAATTTGTGAAGAACAACCCTACAATTTACCTCTCGACTCACACTCCAGAAGGCTATAAGAATCTTGAAGAGAAAATCATTATGAAGTTGGATTAGGCTATGGAGTTTGAGAAAGTTTTAGTCAAGCGTGTCTCAACACGTAGATACAACGACAAAATGCCCTCTGATGAAATGATTTCAGAAGGTAGTTGACGCAGCTTTGTTAGCTCCGATCGTTCACTTTAACAAATTTCACCTCTCTGTGGTAACGAACAAAGACTCTATGAACTTGGCCGAAGACGCAGCAGACGTTATCTTTCAGAGTCCCGACGCTCAAATTAAAATGCCTCGTCCCTACATGTATAACGCTCCAGTTGTTGTAGCGATGAGGGGCCGTCCTGACGTGCGAAAAGCTCTGGGCCTTCCTAATGAAGCTCGCCTCGAAATTAAAGCATGGTCAGCCGACTCACTATGAATTTATAAGCGAGATTGAAGAAGTTATTGACAAGCATTAACCAGGAGAAAATATGATGATGATTGAGAAATTACACCTAGTATATTTCAGTCCTAGCGGTTCAACGGAAAAGATCGTCAAGATGATTGCTGATGAAATCCCCGGACTTCCCGTTGAGACTCACGACTTGTTGACCTCAGAGAGTCGCGAAAAGAAATACACGTTCGGGAAAAATGATTTAGTTGTATTCGGTTGCATGACCGCGGGAAAATTATTCACGAAGACCGACGAAGTATTTGACTGTTTGCAGGGGAATAATACTCCGTTTGTCGGCCTTGTAACTTATGGCAATACTTATTACGGAATAGCTTTAACCGAGATGCTTAGACGTGCAGAGAAACAGGGCTTTGTTGTGACAGCGTTGGGAGCTTTTATCGCAAGACATTCAATCGATCCAAATTTCGCGGCTGGACGACCTGATGACAAGGACAAGGAAATTATCCGGGACTTTGCACACAAGGCTTATGAAAAAGTTTTGAGCGGCGATTTAACTCTTTACACGTTGCCAAAAACTAACTGGTCAAGCTTGGAATTAGGTAACAAACAAGACTAAAGAGATTTCCGACAAATGCATTAAATGTGGTACGTGTGTCAGATATTGCCCGGTTGACGCAAGTAACATTGAGGAGAAAACTTTTGACCTTGAGGCTTGCATAGGTTGTTGGGGCTGTATAAATCGTTGTCCACGACACGCAATTAAATCAACCAGCAGGGAAATGGCTAACATAATGTATCACAGCAGGCGACAGAACACGACATTCAGTCAAGAAATTTCGCCTCACAAGGTTTCACGAAGCTTGCAGACAAGTACAAGGAACACGGCGAAGAAGAACGCGGTTATGTTCAGAAATGTATCGACAGGATTCTTGATCTCGGCGGACAAGTTAAGAATGAGGCCAAGAAGGAAGCTCCTGTGTGTTACGACGCTCTTGAGTTCGTGAAATATGATCTTCAGGTCTCAAAGGACGGCTTAGCGTGGCTTGGTGAACTCGTTGAATGTGCAAAGGACGATTACAAAACTTATGACATTCTCAAAGAATACTACGAGGGCGAAGAAGAAGACATGCACTGGGGCGAAGGCCAGCTTGAGTTAATCAAGTTAATCGGCAAAGAAAACTGGTATGCGTCATTAGTGTAATTGTTCAAGAAATTCACATTAGCTCCTTCTGTCAAAACGGCAGGAGGATTTTTTTTGTGGAAAGATTGTATAATTAGCTCACACTCACAGAAATTTTTCATAAAGGGGAGTTTATTACATTGGCAGAAACAAAACACAAAATGAAGAACATAGGTATCATTACTTCCGGAGGAGACTGCGGAGGACTTAACGCCGTTATTCGTGGCGCAGCAAAGGCCGCTTTAATGCGCGGTATCAGGACGTACACAATTCCCAATGGTTACGCAGGACTTTATAATCTTGTGAATTTCGATCGCCTTGTTGAACTTGACGAAGAGAGAACCGACCACGTTAACTCACAGTTTGCGGGAAGCGACGCAGGACACAGCCGCGTGAAAATCTCAAAGATAGATGACCCTGATAAATACGATCGTATCATGATGGGACTTCGTAAGCACAATCTTGACGGTTTATTAATCTCCGGCGGTGATGATACTGGTAGCGTAGTCGTTGACTTATCAGAACACGGAATCCCTTGCGTACATGCGCCTAAGACAATGGACTTGGATTTACAGACTTATTCAGTCGGTGGAGACTCAGCAATTAACAAAATCGCTACGATCGTTGACGACCTCAAGACAACAGGCACAACTCACAATAGAATCATGGTCATCGAAGTTTTTGGACGTTATGCAGGGCACACAGCTTTTAGAGGCGGAATTGCAGCTGACGCTGACTGTATATTAATTCCTGAAGTCCCTGTAGATTTCAACGCTGTATACGCTCACTTAAAGCACTATTACATTCGCAGGATATTAAATTCAGACGTACACGCAGGAACTTATACGATCGTTGTCGCTGAAGGTGTAAGAGGAGAAGACGGACAATTATTCTCTGATGGCGGCGGTAAGGCTAATGACTCATTCGGTCACCCAAAACTTGCAGGCGCAGGACGCTTTGTCAAAGAGACCCTTGAGAACATGATGAAGGAAGACCCGGAGATAAGGCAATTCATGAAGACTTCAGGAATGTATGTTCCCGGTGTGTTCGAGATCCCTGAAATTCGTGAGGTAATCCCAAGTCACATAGTCCGCAGTGGTTCAACAGCAGCTTATGACGTAAACTTCGGTAAACAAATCGGAGCAGCAGCCGTAATTTTGCTTGATGAAGGAGTCAGCGGTGTAACAGTTACAAAAATGTACGATGGCGAAATTCGTTACATGCCCACAGCAGAAGCTATCGTGCAGAGATTCGTTGACCTTGATACAGTTTCATTCTATGAGCAAATGGACGTGTGCTTCGGTCGTTTCCGTCAGAAGTATGTACCAAAGCTTAGGGAAGTTCACGGAGCAGTCGAGAGACTTTATAGCTAAACGAGAAATTATTACGTGTTCCCCTTGTCATTGTGGCAGGGGGAATTTTTTATGTGTTATGATTAACCGCAAAATTTTTTGAGAGGAGAAATTTATTCATGGCTTATTATTTCAGCGAACCTTCACACACATTCTCCGAGTACTTGTTAATCCCGACGTACTCATCAGAAAATTGCGTGCCTTCAAACGTCTCATTGAGGACTCCCCTTTGTAAGTTCAGGAAGGGTGAAGAGGCTCCGCTTTCAATCAACATTCCATTAACCAGCGCTTGTATGCAATCAGTCTCGAATGACTCAATGGCTATAGCTCTTGCTCGCGAAGGTGGACTAGCATTTATATTCTGTTCACAGCCCATCGAGAAACAGGCCGAAATGGTCGCGCGGGTTAAACGTTACAAAGCTGGATTTGTTGCGAATGACTCAGCTATTAGCCCGGACCAAACTTTGAAAGATATACTCGCCCTGAAAGAACAGACAGGACACACAACAGTAGCAGTAACTCACGACGGCAGTTTGACAGGAAAATTATTAGGCATAGTTACAAGCAGAGATTACAGAGTTACAAGAACAGCGCTTGATACAAAAGTTCGGGACTTCATGACACCGATCGACAAAGTTATCTCCGCACATGACGGCTTGAGCTTGAGCGAAGCAAACGATTTACTCTGGGAACATAAATTAAACGCGCTACCAGTTGTTGATAAAGATGGCCATATGGTTGCGTTCGTGTTCAGGAAAGATTACGACATGCACAAGGAAAATCCTTTAGAGCTTCTCGATAACCAAAAACGTTACATGACAGGCGCAGGAATCAACACACGAGATTATGAGCAAAGAGTCCCGGCACTCGTTGATGCTGGCGCAGACGTGTTATGCATAGACTCATCAGAGGGCTTCACGGAATGGCAGCGCAGAACTTTACAATGGATACGTAACAGATACGGCGATGAAGTTAAAGTTGGAGGAGGCAATGTAGTTGACGCAGAAGGCTTTAGATTCTTGGCTGAAGCTGGTGCTGACTTTGTGAAAATTGGAATAGGCGGCGGCTCAATCTGTATAACTCGTGAGGCAAAAGGCATAGGACGCGGACAAGCTACATCAGTTATTGAAGTTGCAAAAGCTCGTGACGAATATTTCAAGGAGACAGGAATTTACGTGCCTATATGTTCAGATGGCGGGATAGTCATGGATTATCACATTACGCTGGCTCTAGCAATGGGCGCGGACTTCTGCATGCTTGGTAGATATTTCGCTCGTTTTGATGAGAGTCCAACTAATCGAGTAATGGTCAATGGAAATTACGTCAAGGAATATTGGGGCGAAGGCTCTTCACGTGCTCGCAACTGGCAAAGATACGACAGTGGAGACTCTACACAGGCTAAACTCTCGTTTGAAGAAGGCGTAGACAGCTACGTACCATATGCCGGAAGTTTACGCGATAACGTCTCTGAAACATTGAGCAAAATTAAATCAACGTTCTGCAATTGTGGTTCATTAAACTTGGCCGAAATGAGGGAGAAAGCAAAATTAACTCTAGTCTCACCCGTAACACTTATAGAAGGTGGTGCGCATGATGTCATCATGAAAGAGGCTGTGAGGAGAACTAAATAATCTCATAGAACAGAAGCAGGTTCGCTCACAATGAGTTAGCCTGCCTGTAAATTTTTAACGTTTTACGAAACCTGTTCCGACTTTCTGGACTCTGCAAGTTCCTGGAGGTGTTATGTGCATTCCGGCTATGGGGATTTGATTCGTGGCTGCGTAATCCAAAATCTTAATTCTTGACTCGCGCGCTTTATCCGGATCCGTATCATACCTAACCGAAATTTCTGGCAATGGGAATTGAATCTGAATGAAGTGCACAATATCGCCAACGATTAATAATTTCTCGTCGTCAGCATTCACTTCAAAGACTGTGTGTCCTGGGGTATGTCCAGCCGCTTCGATCGCCTTCACGCTCCCAAAAAGTTCATCGTCAAATTCAAATTCCTGTACGTCATAGGACTTCAACGCGTTAATAACGTTTTCATTCTTGAGAGCGTTCTCCCAGTAATCACGCTCAATTCTCCCAACGTAAACTTTAGCATTCGGGAAAGCTTTTTTGCCTTCAGGTGTAAGCAATCCGCCGAAATGGTCAGGGTGTAAATGAGTGATCAGTATCGTATCAACGTCGCTAGCTTTGATTTCGTTCTTAGCAAGTTCATTCACAACATGGCCGTCTCCCAAGCCAGTATCGAATAAAATTCCGCGCCCCGAAACTTTCACATAGAACGCAAGAATCTGACTCAGGAGTTTACCGTCGGGAAGATATTGCGCTTTCTGCTCGTCGGTTGCTCCGATTAATAAATCCGGGTTTCCCTGGCCTTGAGTGTCAAGCAACGAGATAAGCTCAATTGATGAAGCAAACGCCGCTTGACTCACACACACTAGCATTAACGAAACTAATAAAGCCCTCAACATTTACTTCACCGCTATGGCTTCGATCTCACAAAGTACTCCTTTCGGAAGTGATTTCACAGCCACGCATGAACGAGCAGGTTTTGATGTGAAGAATTTTGCGTAGACCTCATTAAATGCCGCGAAGTCTCCCATGTCTGCCAAGAAACATGTAGTCTTGAAAACTTTGTCAAAGTTGCTCCCCGCAGCCTCAAGAATCGCGCCAACGTTCTTGCATGATTGTTCAGCCTGAGCAGCTATTCCCTCAGGAGTTGCTCCTGTCTCTGGATTAACTGGAATTTGTCCGGACGTGTAGATTATTCCGTTGACCTCATAGCCCTGTGAGTAAGGACCAATTGCGCCTGGTGCTTTTGTTGTTGATATTACGTTCATAAAATTTTCCTCCTTAAAGAATTTTTCGATAAATAAGTATACAATGTTATCAAAGAAGGCAATAGTTATGAATAAGACACTTAACGAAAATAAACACGAATTTGCTATTGAATATTCATTTTTCGACAACACTCATGAAACACAGATTTCAATGTTTATTTTAGTTGTGAAGGTGAATATGCCGCACAAAAAGATGAAAACGCACGAGACTTTGACACAGACAATGAGAGAATTTGACGCCTATATAGAGAATTATTCGTGTCATCTGTGCAGAAATTTCTAAACGATTACGCTGATCATTGGTTAATATAAACATAGTGTAAAATATTCTCACACTCTCTTGACATTTAGGAAGTGAACAGAACAACATGACATATAACACAGCATTGAAAGCACGCTTTGACTACTTAACCAAGACTCAAATTCCACGGCTTATAACTTCTTTGGCAATTCCCACGATAATAAGCATGATGGTTACGAATTTATATAACATGGCGGATACGTTTTTTGTTGGGCGAATATCGACTCAAGCCACCGCAGCTGTAGGAGTTGTATTGTCGCTTATGTATTTCATTCAGTCAGTGGGATTCTTCTGCGGGCATGGCTCTGGAAATTATGTGTCGCGAAAACTCGGGGCAGGAGAAATTCAAGAGGCTCAAGAAATGGCATCAACGGGCTTCGCTCTGGCGTTCATTCTAGGGACGATAATTCTTGTGGTCGGCTTTGCTAATCTTGAATCACTATCAATCATGTTAGGCGCAACCGAAACAATAATAAACGATACACAAAACTACATGCGGATAATTTTGTTTGGGACTCCGTTTATGACCTCACAAATAGTCATCAACAATCAATTACGCTTCCAGGGTAGTGCAGTTTACGCTATGGTGGGGCTTGTAAGTGGCGCGGTGTTGAATATATTTCTTGACCCGTTATTAATTTTCGTGTTCAACATGGGAGTAACTGGCGCGGCTGTCGCAACTATAGCGAGTCAAATCGTGAGCTTCATAATCTTGTTAATCGGTAGCACTAAAGGCGCAAACATTCGCATTCATTTTCATGATATAAGGCTAAACTCTCATTACTTGTTGCAGATTGTGAACGGTGGGGCACCTTCTCTAAGTCGCAATGGCCTGACGAGTGTAGCGGGAATAATTCTCAATCACACTGCCGGGACTATCGGAGGCGATGCAGCTATAGCTGGAATGAGCGTTGTAAATCGTGTAATGTTGTTCGCGAACTCCGCATTAATTGGATTCGGCCAAGGCTTTCAACCTGTATGCAGTTACAATTACGGAGCAAGACTCTATGATCGAGTCAAAGATGGCTATAAATTCTGCGTGAGATACGGGACTATATTTTTGTCTATCCTGGCACTATTCAGCATAATATACTCCGAAGAGATCGTGTATTTTTTCCGTGATGACCCTGAAGTTATTGTTATAGGTAGCGCTGCGTTACGTTGGCAAATGTTGACGCTTCCACTTAATGCTATGTTCATGATCTCAAATATGTTGCTTCAGTCAATAGGCAAGGGAGTCCGAGCTACGATAATAGCCTCAATGCGTTCAGGAATATTTTTTATCCCGGTCATAATAATTTTGTCAAGACTGTATGGAATTTTCGGGGTAGAGATCGCACAATCATGCGCGGACGTTTTGTCATTCATAGCGGCGTTGCCCATAACCTTGTCCGTGTGGCGTAAAATGAACTGATAAGCTATAATGTGGCAAATAAATTCAAGAGGTGAAGGAAGAATGATTCGACTTGAAAATCCACCAGTAGGAAAAGCGAAAATAATTTTTGAGAACATGGACGAACAACGAGAATACTTATCTCAGTTTATCGGATCGATTGATGATTCGTTTGTAGAGCCTGAGGACGGCTATCCGCTTTCATACCATGAAGAACTATTATCTAGACACTAATATTTGTATTGCATACATGCGGGGCAGAAACTCGTATGTGATTGACAAAATCAGCTCATATCCTGCAGAGTTTGTGAAAATTCCTGCAGTTGTCAAGGCAGAGTTAGCTGTTGGCGCTCTGAAGAGTGTAACATCGGAAAAAGAAGCTCAAAAAGTTGAGGGGTTTTGTTCAGCTTTTGATATTGTTGACTTTTGCAAAGAAGATGTGTGGACATATGCGAAAATTCGTGCAGATCTTGAGCGCAAAGGCATCAAAATCGGCTACAACGATACTCTTATAGCAGCTACGGTTTTATCTCGCGGCGGTGTACTCGTAACAAACAACGTCAAAGAGTTTAGCAGGGTTGAGGGACTTAGAGTCGAGGACTGGACTCAAGAATAAATTTCCCACCCCTTTTTACAAATTCGTTACCTTCCAAAAATTTTCAGATTCAATTTTCAATCGTATAGCCTAATATTGCTTGTTAATCTTTGCGTAAAAATGTAGAATTTATATATCTGCCCAAATTTCGAGATAAAGCAATTAATGATTCAGCACCCTCACTTTTTGGGAATATAGATTTAATTTCGCAAAGTTTTACAGTGATAGAAAGGATAAATAATTCATTATGCAGTTTATGTTGGCATTGGTATTCTTCATCGTTGGAGGCGGTGTAGGCTATTCAGCTTTGAAGATGTGGGACAACTCACGAGTAAACGGAGTCAATAATCAGATTACTAACATGCTCAAGGAAGCTGAGGACAAAGCAGAAAGCTTGAAACAGTCGAGAATCTCCGAAGCCCGTGAAGAAATTAACAGGTTACGACAAGAAGCACAGAAGGACATCAAGGATCGCCGAGCAGAAATTCAAAGAACCGAACGCAAACTCGAACAGAAAGAAGACAACTTAGACAAGAAAATCGAACGAGTATCACGCAGAGAAGACGACCTTAAAACAAAGCATGAGGAACTTGAAAAACGTCGCGCCACCCTCGAAGAAAAAATTCAGCAGCAGGAAATCAAGCTTCAAGAGATCGCCGAAATGACCAAAGAGCAAGCCCAGGAAGTTCTATTACAGAAAACTGAACAGGACGCTAAACACATGTTGGGATTAAAACTCAAAGAACTCGAAGAAATGGCTGAACGTGAAGCAGAGAAGAAAGCCCGAAATATTATTTTGGGAGCTATGCAGCGTTGTGCAGTTGAGAGCGCAGGAGAAACTAGTATAAGCGTCGTCCCATTACCCTCCGAAGAAATGAAAGGCCGCATAATTGGACGTGAAGGCAGAAATATTCGCACGTTTGAGAGTTTAACAGGCGTTGACTTAATCATTGATGACACTCCCGAAGCTGTTACGTTAAGCTGCTTTGACCCGATAAGGCGTGAAATTGCTAGACGCGCTATGGAACGTTTAGTTGTTGACGGACGAATACACCCCGCAAGAATCGAGGACTTAATCGAACGTGCTGCACGTGATATTGACGAAGAAATGATCACTGAAGGTGAAGGCGCAGTCTTAGAAATGGGTATCAAGAACATGAACAACGAACTAATGCGTACACTTGGCCAGCTTAAATTTAGATTCAGCTACGGGCAAAATGTTTTGGCTCATAGTATGGAAGTTGCACAGATAGCCGGGGTAATCGCAGCAGAACTTGGCCTTGATGAAGAAACTGCACGCCGCGGAGGATTATTACATGACATTGGCAAAGCTATTGATAGACAGATCGAGGGCCCTCACGCTCAAATCGGTGCAGACTTGGCTAAACGTTTGGGAGAACGTCCAGAGATAGTAAGTTGTATAGCCGCTCATCATGATACGCTTGAAGTAAGTTCGCCGTATGAAGTGATAGTTTCAGTGGCTGATGCTATTAGTGCCGCTAGACCAGGGGCACGACGTGAAAGCCTTGACGCTTATATCAAACGCCTTGAGAAACTTGAGGAGATCGCAAAAGAATTTAACGGTGTAACACGAGCTTATGCCATTCAGGCCGGGCGAGAAGTACGAGTGATTCTTAACTCTGCACTTACTGATGACGGAGCAGTACATAAATTAGCGTTCGATATTGCTAAACGTGTTGAGGCCGAATTGAAGTATCCTGGTCAGATTAAAATCAACGTTTCACGAGAGACAAGAGCTACGGAGTTCGCAAAGTAAGATGAAAATATTATTTTCAGGGGATATAGCTTGGGCATCAGGTCGAGAAGCTTTAGCTGTAGCGTTGCCATTGTTGCGACGAGATTACGGGCCATTTGATTTTGTCGTTGTGAATTGTGAAAACGCTGCTCATGGTAAAGGGATCACGGAGAAAATTTTCAATGAGTTCATAGCTTTAGGAGTTGACGCAATGACTTCAGGTAATCATATATGGGACAAACCGGGAATATTCGTATTGCTTGACTCGGAAATGAATATATTCAGGCCAGCAAATTATTCTCGAATGTGTCCGGGGCGTGGCTATGGTGTAATTGAACGTAAGGGCAAGAAGCTTGGTATTCTCAACATTGAGGGACAAGTGTTTCTGCCTCCGATTGATAACCCGTTTGAATGTTCTGATGTTGCGATTGACGAAATGAAATCCGAGCACGGGGAAAATTTGCCTATACTCGTTGACTTTCACGCAGAAGCTACCAGTGAGAAGCAGGCCATGGGATATTATCTTGATGGAAAAGTTAGTGCGATCGTTGGGACTCATACTCACGTTCAGACAGCAGACGCGAAAATTTTACATCACGGTACAGCTTACATTTCTGACGCAGGAATGACAGGAGGCCACTATGGAGTCTTGGGCGTAAGTTATGAGTCGGTCATGCAGAGATTCTTAACGGGACTTCCCACGAAATTTGAACCTAGCGAAGAAGACATAGCGTTTAATGGTGTGTTGATTGAGATTGACGAGATCACGGGGTTAGCTTTGAGCATTCAAGCTATACAATTGCCCATAAATCTTGAGACTTAAGTTAAGAGTAAGGGTGCTTGCGAAATATATTGGCAGTAAATCACGAATCCTCTCTTGTGAACATCAAAGCAAGGGAGGATTTTTTATGTAAGTGATATTATATGCAAACTTGAATTAATCAATGAGAGGAGAAATATTTTTATCATGCACAAACTTTTAGCAGTCATTGCTTTAGGAGCAGCGGTGTTACCATTCGTGAGTCTTCCCGCGTTCGCAGACGAAGCAATTAAACGACCTATCGCCAACTTCGATACCAATATGGGCACTTTCAGAATCGAACTTTATTCCGACCTTGCACCCAACACAGTGAAAAATTTCGTTGACTTGGCCAAGAAAAATTTCTATGACGGAGTAATCTTTCACAGAGTCATCGACAATTTCATGATCCAAGGCGGAGATCCAACAGGTACAGGAATGGGTGGCCCAGGTTACGTTATCCCTGACGAGTTCGGCGAAGGACTCAAACATGATGCACCCGGGATTCTCTCAATGGCTAATGCTGGTCCCGATACTGGCGGCTCACAGTTCTTCATTACGCTTGTACCAACACCGTGGCTTGATGGTCATCACGCTATATTCGGTCATGTTATCGATGGCATGAAAGTTGTAGAGGAAATCGGCCACACAGAGACAAATAGACGCGACAGACCAGTTAAAGACGTAGTAATCAAGACAATCACAATAGAGGAGTAATCAACCATGAACAGAAAAGTATTCGTTTCTCGCCAAATGCACAACACCGTGATGCGCTTGTTAGGAAATATCTGTGAGTACGACGTAAATTCCGACGATAGAGCCGCAACTCATGAAGAACTCGTAAACGCTGCCAAGAATTACGCCGTTATGATCACTATGTTGAATGACAATATTGACGCAGATATTATCAACCAGGCCGGCCCGGATTTGAAGTTAATCGCAAATTATGGCGTGGGATTCAATAACATTGACGTTGAGGCCGCACAAGCTAAAGGGATTTATGTATCGAATACCCCTGACGTTTTGACGGACGCGACTGCGGATTTAGCTTGGACGTTGTTATTTGCTGCTGCTCGTAGAGTCATTGAAGGCGATTATATCGTTCGTAACGAGTCATTCTTATGGGCACCGAAATATTTGCTCGGCTATGACGTTACAGGCAAAACAATCGGAATTATCGGAGCTGGAAGAATCGGCGAGAACATGGGCAAGAAAGCTGCGTTGGGCTTCAACATGAAAGTTTTGTATTATGGCCGTCATCAGTCATTGCCTCTTGAAGCTCTTGGTGGAAAACGTACAGGACTTGAGGAATTACTCGAGCGTTCTGACTTCGTATCTATTCACTTGCCTTTGACTCCTGAAACTCGTCACTTAATCGGAGCTAATGAGCTCGAAAAGATGAAGCCGGACGGAATATTAATCAACACTTCCCGCGGACCTGTTGTTGATGAAAAAGCTTTAGCCGACGCTTTGTCACGAAGAGTTATCGCTGGAGCAGGTCTTGACGTTTACGAGAATGAACCCAACGTTGAGCCAGCCTTAAAAGGTTTGAAGAACGTCGTATTACTTCCTCACGTAGGTACAGGGACTTTCGGTACTCGTATCGAAATGGGCAAAGTTGTAATCAGAAACATTGAAGCCGTGTTTGCCGGTAAAGAGCCGGTCAATATGGTAAGAGTGTAAAGCATGGAATTACAAGACGTCAAAAAATTGTTGCCTCCTCGTCCTGAAGATATGCACAAGGGATTTCGCGGGAGGTTGTTAATTGCGGGGGGCTCGGAACGTTACCCGGGTGCTCCTGCTTTGAGTGCGTTAGGGGCTTTGAGGAGTGGCGCAGGAGTCGTTACGGTTTTATCGCTACAAAAAGTTTGTGAGGCCTGTGCAGCTCGTTTGCCTGAAGTTATTTATTGCTTTGAGGACGATAAATTCAGGTGGAAGGAATTAGCTTTCTCTCAGAAAAATATTGACGCTGTAGTAATTGGCCCTGGACTCGATCGAAGTGTGGCCGCAGAGTTGTTTACGTCAAGAATGTGGCGCGAATGGCCGGGGAAAATTCTAGTTGATGGCGACGGGTTACACGCTCTAGCTTCCTCAAAGGATCATTTGCAGGCTCGTAAAGATGCTGTTTTGACTCCACATGAAGGAGAAGCCGCGAGACTTTTGGATATTACTCCCGATGAAGTCAGGGCGGATAGATTTTACGCGGTCAGTGAACTTTCTGCTAAATGGGGCTGTGTAGTCCTCAAAGGTCATCACACGTTAATAGCTAGCGGTGAAAAATTCGCTGAGATCAAACACGGAGGCCCGGAGCTTTCTGTACCAGGTTCAGGCGACGTATTATCGGGTTGCATTGGCGCATTCTTGGCAATGGGGCTTGAGGCATTTGACGCAGCAGTATTGGGCACAACGATTCACGGAATGGCCGGAGAACTTCTCGCAACTGGTGGAGTTGATGGCTTATTAGCGTCGGATATTGCTCACACGTTGAGACGAGTTATTCACACGTTGAGGACAAGCAAATAATGACACGCAAGAGAGTTGATTGGGACGCGGAGATTCGCAAGACTGACAATATTAAGCGCAAAGGATTCTTGATGAGCGGATTCAGTTTTGCTATGGCTTGTGCGTTGATCTTCAGCATGAGCAAGTACACCGGCAAAGATATAGCTATCCCTCGTAGCGTGTTAGTTGCTGCGTGCTTCTGTGTCTCGTGCGTAGTCTTGAAGGTCATAATGAAGAAACGTGCTAAGAAACGTGAGCAAGAACAAGAAAATCATGACGCCTGAAAAATTTTATATCTCACATTCAGAATCAGAGACTCGAAAACTTGGCCAAGCTCTTGGGAAAATTATCACGCCCGGGATTTTGGTTTTGCTTTACGGCGATTTAGGCACGGGAAAAACTGTTTTTGTTAAGGGAGTCGGCGATGCTATGAAAGTTTCTGGTGTCCGCAGTCCTTCATTCACACTCATAAATGAATACTCGTCCCCTTCAGGCGTTTACTTGATTCACTCTGACTTATACAGACTCGATAGCGATAACGTGAGCGGGCTTGGACTTGATGAATATATCGGCGCAAATGACTCTGTCGTCTTCGTTGAATGGCCTGAACGCTGGAAAGATATTCACGGCTCTGACATACTAAAGATAATTTTCACGGCACTGAACGAGAACGAACGCGAGATAAAAATCTCTGCCACTGGCAAAAATGCAATGGAGGTCATGAACTCGCTATGAAGATTCTTGCTATAGATTGCTGCTTGAAGTTGACGGGGGCGGCGTTGATGATTGACGGTGAAATTTTTCATGAACAAGAGGATTTAGGACGCAAACAATCTCAAGAGTTGCCACGAATGACTGAACGTTTATTGCGTGAACATAATCTCAACTGGAACGATTTAGATTACATAGCTTTAACCAACGGGCCGGGATATTTCACAGGGATTCGAGTCGGAGCTGCGTATGCTACTGGGCTAGCTTATGCTTGTGGGAAGGAAATTATTCCTGTATCGACGTTAGAATTATTGGCGAAATCTTACGGGAGACAGGGAAAAATCTTGACGTTGATTTACTCGGGACATGGCTATGTTTACGGAGCTTGTGAAGGTTATCTTGAGGCCGGCGAATATTCTCATGAAGAAATAAAATCATGGCTTGAGAAAAATTCTGACGCTGTAATAATCTCTGATGATCCTGATAAAACTCTTGAATGCATACGAGTAAAACCTGACTTAACTTCCCTGTGTGAACTCGCTGTGAAAAATCTTGATCGCGCTATAAATCCTATGGACTTAAAAATTTTGTATTACAAGGCTCCTCAAGGGGTCAATAATTATCCGGAAAGGAATGAATAAATTTTGGCTGTTAATGTAGGCTTAATCTTTGATGCAATAATGGGAGTAGTGTTGATATTTTTCTTATATCGAGGCTGCGTGCGTGGCTTTTCAGGCGAGATTATCGGGCTTGTCGGTTTGTTCGTGAGTACGTTTTGCGCTTGGAATTTTCTTGATCCTGCTGTTGATTTAGTGTTTCGTTACGTCTCACACCCTTCACTTGATAGAACTGTAGTGTCGTTAATTTGTGCGGTCGTGATTTTCTTTGTGGTCGAGATAATTTTCGCGATCGTCGGCTGGATTCTTACTTACCTCGTGAAAGTTACAAAGCTCTCGTTGATGGATCACTTCTTCGGAATGCTCATAGGCTTGCTTAAGACTCTGTGCATAATCTTATTCATATACGCAGTTGTTGCTACGTTCTCAAGAATATTGCCTTCAGACTGGACTGAAAGCAGCTACGCAATGAAGGGCGCTTCTTACGTGTGGCCTCCAATTAGAGACTTTCTTCAGGCTCGCGGGCTTATAGACTTCACGGCACTTACTGGCGGAATTTAACGTAATATGCGATTAGATAAAACTGTTGCAGAAATATTAGAGATAGAGAAGAATTTGCTCCCCTTTCGTGAAAATGTACGCGGCGAACTAGGGGAGTTAATTTTGTCGTCGTTGAGGCCTGCTGAAAATTTCGAGGCGTTGAAGAAACGTGAAGCATTGTTGCGTGAATGGCTCGATCTCACTGACCATAACGGGGAATTTAGCTTTAACGCGTCGCTTGAACCTGTGTCGCCAATGTTTGAGAATGCTAAGCGCAGTGGAATTTTATCGGGCGAAGAATTATTGCGGGTAAGGCTCTTGTTGCACACTGCTAGACATATTCGAGAGGACTTGGCCAAGATTTCTGGGGCTTACAACAACATAGAAGCTTTACGTCATGGGATTCGTGATTTCACTCCGGAGCTTGAAGCGTTAAGAGTTATAGAGGACTCTGGAAGATTAGCTGACAATGCCTCGAAAAAGTTATTTGATATACGTTCAGAAATAGAAGAGCTAAAAAAGCGCGGCCGTAGAATTGCACAAAAACTCTTTGAAGACGCAGACATCACTAACATGTTGCAGGAACGTTCGCTTTCATGGCGTGAAGGAAGATTCTTATTGCTGGTTCGTCAGGAATATATCAATCGTTTTCCCGGGCTTGCGGTTGAGCGTTCAGCGTCTGGAAATTCCGTCTACATGGAGCCCAAAGCCTTATCCAGTGTCAATAACAATCTCATAATTAAGACTCGTGATGAACGTGATGAAGAGCGATTAATCTTGCTGGAATTGACGCGAAATATTTTATCCCGTGAGAACGCAATCATAAACGCTGAAAGAGTCATAGGCACGTTGGATTTATTATGCGCATGCGATTATTTGATCCGTGATAAAAAATGGGTAACCCCGGAATTGACTCAAGCACACTATTTCAAACTCGTTGGCGCGCGTCACCCTATGTTGCGAGATAAGGCCGTCCCTATTGATGCTTCATGTGGGGAAAAATTTTCTACACTCGTCATAACTGGCTCAAACACCGGCGGAAAAACTGTAACACTAAAAACTGCTGGAGTCCTCGTAACGATTGCTTGGCTTGGCCTTCCCTTACCTGCTAGAGACGGAACAGTCATAGGGACATTCGATCAAATTTTCGTGGATATTGGCGACGAACAGAGCATAGAACAAAATCTTTCTACGTTCAGTTCACATTTACGCAAGATAATTCACATTCTCAAATACGCTACTGATTCATCGCTAGTTTTGCTTGACGAGCTAGGGGCAGGGACAGATCCTCATGAAGGAGCAGCTTTGGGCGTGGCAGTGTTGAAGACGTTGAAGGAAAAAGGCAGCGTGACTCTTGCTACGACTCATCATAACCCGGTTAAACAATATGCACTCACTACTGACGGAGTCGAAACTGCTAGTATGGAATTTGATTTAGAGAAATTGCAGCCTACGTATCATTTATTAATGGGGATACCCGGACGAAGCAGCGCGCTTTTAATTGCCAAACGTTACGGAATGCCTGAAAGTGTTTTGAGACTCGCACAAGGTGAATTAGACTCACGGGAACTCACAGCCGAGGATATCATGAGCGAACTTAACGAACGCAAAGCAGCTCTTGACAGAACAGAACGAGAAATTCAATCAACAATGCAGGAAGCCGAAAAGCTCAAGCAAAATTATCAAAGTCGTGTGGTAGAAATTGATACTCAACGCGATAAGATCATGCAAGCAGCAGACAGAAAAGCCGAAAAATTTATAGCCAAGGCCGAACAAACTTCACGCGAAATTATTCAGAGCATGGAGGAAGCAGCACGAGACGCAGCAAGAAGAGGTTACAACGTGAAACGAAGAGAGCTTAAGACTTTACGCGACGTAATGAACAAACGAGAGAAGAAACGAACTGAACGCGAAATCGAAAATAGCCCAAAACCTTTTGAGCCAGCTCCAGGAGTTACGGCAATGATAGCAGGAAGTGGCATCGTGGGAATAATCAACGAGATCAAAAACGGTCGTGCATATATGACAGCCGGGCCAATGACTGTTGATGTGCCAGTATCGCAATTAATAGCCACCGACAAAAAAGCAAAAGTCGCTTCCCCGCAAATAGATACAAGTAAACTTTCTCAACCTATGAGCGTTCCAGCGTCAATAATGGTTCGTGGAATGTTAGTTGATGAAGCTATGCCGTTGGTCGCGAATTATTTAGACCGTGCCTATAGAGCGAATCATTCAATGGTAACTGTTATACATGGACGAGGCGAAGGGATCTTAAGACGTGAAGTTCATGCGTTGTGTGAAAGATTAAGTTACGTGAAAAATTATAGACTTGGCGGTGAAGGTGAAGGCGGTTATGGAGTAACAATTGTAACGTTTAGGTGAGAAGAATTAACAAAGCCCCGTGCTATCGAAAGTACGAGGCTTATCTATGGTCGAGATGATGATTGTGATTGCGTGATTGATTATGAACATCTGGTGGGCCTACCTGGACTCGAACCAGGAACCTTCCGGTTATGAGCCGGTGGCTCTAACCACTTGAGCTATAGGCCCTCCGTTTCAACAATAGCGAATTTTACACGACCGATTAATTTGCGTCAAGTATTAATTTCTTAGCACCAGCTATTTTCGGCCGCAGCATTCTTACCAGCAAGACGTCCGCATACTATGCACTCTGTCAAATTTCCGCCAGCTTGATACGTGAACTTAAACACTGATGAAATTTCCCCGGCTGTGTATAAGCGAGCGATCTGTTTGCCTTTTCACAGCATAGAACGGAGCAGTCTTTACCGCACCCATAGTTTTTTTACCGCGTCCAAAATCTTCGTCTACTCCTTTGGCAACAAGCTCATTGAATCTTTCACACGTAGCTTTCAAAGTCGCAGCGTCCATCATTTTGTGGTTCTCCTCGTCGGCTTTGATCTTCTCGGCTAATTCTTCGATAGTGTCAGCTTTAAGAATCCAGCCTTGTTCGATCGCGTACATGTTGTCAGGAGTCCAAGGGCAAAAATCAAACGGGACTACAGAGTATGACGTTACAGCAATTGATGTTGAACTTCTTAGAGTCTCGTCAAATATGAGCCATGAAGGATCACGAGAAAATGCCATGTGCATTAAGTCATAAGCTACTGCTTCGTGATAGAACTGATAACGGAACGGGCGGCTTGAGTCAGTTATGATTGATTCGTCAGCGTATCTGTGTCCGTAATTGTCAACGATGAAACTATTTCTTGCGGCGCACTTACCAACTTTAGCAAGAGCTGCTCCAGCTTGAATGTCCATTCTTATTCCATCGCCAGTGTTGAACGGTGAACCATAGAACGACCAGCCTTTAATCTCCGGACGTTTCTCCTTAATGCCCTGTTCAACGAGTGCCCTGTAAAAAGCTTCGCCGTTAGTCTTGTGAATCATTTCCTGCTCATAGGGCTTCTTTGTCTTGTCTGCATCAGCATAACCCTTATAGCGGCAGTGTACTGTCTTGCCATATTTTGCTTCCTCAAATGCTGGGAACAAAGGGAATGACGCTTTTTCGCCCGGGATCATGTCGTCGGGATCAAGTTCAGGGGCTTGAGCTTTCAGGAAGTCGGCAACCTCCATGATTCCATCAGCAAACATTTCAGCCATAGCTTGCGATACATGTTCCTGTTCACCTTCAAATTTCCACGGGCAATTCTCATCGCTCATCATGCCCTTAATGTATTCGACTCGTGCCGCACGATCTCCCGAAGGGTCAGGGCTATGGAAATATCCGCCGCTCATTATTCCATCATAGGCCTACAGGAAATTACGCGAATTTGTGATTCTATATTATAATTTCACATAACACAGCACCAATTTTCTAATCTAATTATTCATGAAGGGAAGTAGAATTGTAATGAAGGAATTTAACTATGTAATCAAGGATCCAGTAGGTATTCACGCACGTCCAGCAGGTTTGCTTGCAAAAGAGGCAAAGAACTACAAGAGCACCATCACGTTCGTAAAAGGCGAGAAGAGTGCAAAGGCTACAGCTCTCATGAAGCTCATGGGAATGGGAATCAAACAGGGCGATGAAGTTACAATTCGCGTTGAGGGTGAGGACGAAGAGACTTGTTTCGCCGCTATTGAGAAATTCGTGACGGAGAACTTCTAGTTATGCAGGTCTTCAAAGGTACGAAGATCGTAAACGGGATCGCAATAGGCAAAATAAAGCTTTATAAGCCTCCTGTTTATGAGATCAGCGAAGATTTAGTCACGGATATTGCCGCAGAGCTTGATAGATTCGAGGCAGCCCGCGTAAAAGTTCAGGAACAACAAAACGCTCTCTACGACAAGGAAATGAAAGAGGGCCACGCTGACACCGCAGGAATCTTTGAGGCTCACGCTATGATGCTTGACGACGACGATTTAATCGACTCTTGCAAAGAGTTAATGGCTGAAGGTCATACTGCTGAATATGCTGTACGTGAAGGCTTTGAAGCAGCCGCGGAGATGTTCAGGAACATGGACGACGAATATTTCCAGGCTCGTAGCGCAGACGTTATTGACCTCAAAAACTCAATGCTTGATGTACTCTTCGGAGCTGATACTGCAAACTTACAGGGCACTGAACCCGCTATTCTCGTTGCAGAAGATTTAGCCCCGTCGGAGACAGTTAAGCTCGATAAGTCATTGTTGCTTGGACTCGTTACTCGTCTTGGAAGCTCAAACAGTCACACAGCCATTCTTGCTCGCAGTATGAACTGGCCAACGTTGATTCAATGTCATGATATTTCGGACGATTGGGACGGAAAATTTGCGATCCTCGACAGCTATAACTCGTGCATTTACATTGAGCCTGACCAGTATTTAATTGACGAGCTCACAGCAAAACAGCAAGAGGACAGAGAAAGAGAAGCCAAACTTCAGGAACTCAAGGGCAAACCCAGCGAGACTAAGGACGGCCGAAAGGTCAGACTTTACGCAAATATCGGTGGCCCGAAAGACATTGAATCAGTGCTTGAGAATGACGCAGAGGGCGTTGGCTTATTCAGGTCGGAATTTATCTACCTCAACAGCAAGACTGACCCAACTGAAGACGAACAATTTGCGGCTTACAAGAAAGTTCTTGAGGGATTAGCGCCTAGACTCGTAATCATTCGTACTTGCGACATCGGAGCTGATAAGACTATCGATTACATGAATCTCGACAAGGAAGACAACCCCGCGTTAGGATTCAGGGCCGTAAGAATTTGCCTCAATCGTCGTGAGTTCTTCAAGCGTCAGTTACGTGCATTGTTACGTGCTTCAGCGTTCGGTAATCTTGGAATTATGTTCCCGATGATTATCAGTCGTTGGGAAGTTCAGGAATGCAAAGAAGTTCTTGAGGAATGCAGAAAAGAGCTTAAGGCCGAAGGTAAAGCAATGGGAGAAATTGAGATCGGTATCATGATTGAGACTCCTGCCGCGGCTTTGTGTGCTGACGAGTTGGCCGAGGAGGTTGACTTCTTCTCACTGGGAACGAACGACTTAACGCAATACACCTGTGCAATTGACAGACAGAGCGCTAACCTTGAGAGATTCGCAGATACTCATCACCCCGCAGTCTTGAGACTCATTCGCGAAACTATCGAAGCTGGTCACAGGCACAACACCTGGGTAGGAATTTGCGGAGAACTTGGAGCGGATCCGACACTCACAGAGGATTTCTTGAAATGGGGCGTTGATGAACTCTCAGTCAATCCTAAGAGCATTCTCCCATTAAGAGACAATGTCAGAAAAGTAGATTTATCGCAACTTAAGAAAGCTGAATCCCCTGCGCCTGTTCAAGCCGAAGCTAAAGCCGATCCCGCACCCGAAACACCAGCCCCGGAAGCTAAAGCCGAAGTGAAAGCAGATAAGCCCAAGGGATTATTAGGGAGGTTATTTGGTTAAATGTTATACGGAGCACTAGCAGCCGGCGGCACAAAAATGATCTGTGCTGTTGGCGATGAAAGCGGGCAGATTCTGGATCAACTTCTCATTCCTACGACGACTCCAGAAGAGACCATGCCCCAAGTTATCGAGTATTTCAAGGCAAGAGTAGACCCGTCATTACCTGAAGACGAAAAGATTAAAGCGTTAGGCATTGCGTGTTTCGGGCCAGTAGACGTTCGCAAAAACGCTAAGACTTATGGAAATATCCTACATACTCCGAAAATTCCATGGCGCAATTATCCAATGGTTCAGGCTATGAAAGACGCTCTTGGAGATATTCCAATCGGCTTTGATACTGACGTCAACGGCGCATTACTAGGTGAGGCAACTTGGGGAGCAGCTAAAGGCCTTGAAGACGCTGTATACGTGACAATAGGCAAAGGCATAGGCATGGGAGCTATCGTAAGCGGAAATCCCGTTCACGGAATGTTACACCCTGAAGTCGGCCATATAAGAATGTCGGTCATTCCTGGCGATGAATATCAAGGCAGCTGTCCCTCACATGGTGCTTGCTTTGAGGGCTTAGCATCAGGTCAGGCAATCTTAGGACGTTGGGGAAAACAAGCTCACGAACTCTTAGACAAGCCCGAAGTTTGGGACCTTGAGGCAAAATATATCGCACAGGCTCTCAATTCGATAATCATGACTCTTAGCCCTCAGAAGATTATTCTCGGTGGCGGCGTCATGAACAACAAAAAGCTTTTCCCGTTAATTCGTCAATACTTGCTTGAATATATCAACGAGTACATTGTAACTAAGGAATTACGCAACATGAGCAGCTATGTGACTCCAGCAGCTCTTAACGGCAACGAAGGAGTCATGGGCGCAATCAAATTAGCCGAAATGGCCGCTCTTGACGCAGAGTAAAACGTAACGTTAATCACAAATGCCCTCCGTATTTCGCTATCGGGGGGTATAATATTCGCAATCAATAAAGAAAACGAGGTAGAACTTTTTTGGCTGACATTCAGAAATTAGATCCCGAACAGACACCCAAGGAAATAAATCAAGATTTTAGAGATCTCGACGTAGAAGCTTTAGGCGAAGAACATATTAATTTAGTCTTCACTTTAGGGCGCGAGAATTTTGGCGTTGACGTTAATATCGTTCGTGAAATAGTTCGTGTTCCGTCGTTCATTACGCGCGTTCCAAATGCTCCGGCTTATATCAGAGGCGTTATAAATTTACGAGGCACTATAGTCCCCGTGTTCGATATGCACTTGAAAATTGGCATGGCTGGTCATCAACTTACGGACGAAGCTAGAATCGTTGTTATCGCCATCAATGACGTACAGTTCGGAATGATCGTTAATTCTGTGCGTGAAGTCTTGACGATTTATGACGCGCAGTTGGAAGTTGCGACAAAGTTATCGAGTTCAATAGATAGACGCTATGTATTATGGGTTGCAAAACCTGCTGACGATAGATTGATCTTGCTGCTTGATGTATCCAGTTTATTTGAGCTTGATCAGATTTTAGACGAAGCCGAATAGACTTTTATGTCATGCGTAGATTTTTATGGAGAGCAGTATTATTAACTCTTACTGCTTTAGTTTTTTGTACTTGCGCTTATGGTGACGTAGCACTATACAGAGGCGCGAGCAACATTGGATCAGTTCCAACGATTGAGAGAGATTCGCAGGTGTTTGTGCCGGTTGAAGATGTTGCAAAGTTGTTGGGATTTTCGGCCTCACGTTCAGGCGAAGAGGTTTTGTTATCGCGAGGCAGTACTAAGATCAGAGTCATAAACAATTCTGCGGCGGCTTGGCGGGGTTTATCTATAGCTCCTTTGCAGTCAACGCCATTTGAGAATAACGGAAAACTGTGGATTGATTCGTATAGTGCAATATCACTCTTTCAAAATTCTACAGGGTCAGGAGCGGCCAACAGATTACGCTTCAATCAAATTTCCCGCAATGTCGTTACAGCAAGGACACTTAGTGACGCAGATTTAGGAATTTTCCCACCGGAAGAAGAGCCTAAGCCAGCCGTAACAGTCGCAGCTAATCCCTTGAAAACTTCTAATGCTGTCGTAATTCCTCCTGCTGTTGACAATGAAAGCAAGACCGAGCCTCAACCAGAACCAGTCGCGCAAAAGCCCGTAACACCGCCATCAACACCTAAGCCAACAACGACGATAACAAAAACGTCATCTTCAACTTCAACGAATACCAAAAAGCAGCCTAAATATGAAGCATTCAAGCTCAATGATTCTAAGACTGAAGCCGGAGAATATTACGATGGTGATGTTCAGAACATACGCTGGACTTCTCAAGAGGGAGAACACAAAAAAGTTCGTGCTGTGTTAATGGTTAATGCAAACGCTGAACCGCAAGTCTACATGGATAACAGGGAACTTCACGCGCTATTTTCCTCAAGCCTTGAACGTTTGGATAGTTTTAATTCACCTTATGAAAACGTAAAACTTGAGGCCAAGAAAAATTCCAAGGGCATTGATTTAGTTTTTAAGGTGGATAAAATCACTAAAGCCGAGAAGATCGTGTTGAATAATCCGCGCCGTATAGTTTTTGATTTCTTCTTCCCTGCTAATGTCAATATCGTGAAAGTTAATAGCGAGCCTCAAGTCGTAGCCTCAAAACCAGCACAGCCTGTTGAACAAGTTCAGCCTAAGCCAACGCCGCCAGCTCCTACGACTACAGAACCATCACCTACTCAAACAGCAATAACTACTTTAACGCCAGCAGCGACTCAAACTCAAACACAGCCACAAAATATTTTGGTTATCCCGATGAAGAAGGGCGCGAGAAAAACTATCGTTGTTGACCCTGGACACGGTGGCAAGGATCCAGGCGCTTCAGATAATGGCGTAACAGAGAAGAACGTTAATTTAGCAATAGGATTAGAGCTTCAGAAAGTTTTATTGGCGCGCGGTTATAACGTAATAATGACTCGTGATACAGACGTTTATTTGAAGTTACAAGAACGTACGGACATTGCTAATAATGCAAACGCTGATTTATTCGTGAGCATTCACGTGAACGCATTACCCAACAAAAAATCCATGACGGGCTTTGAGATTTACATTATGGCACTTCCGACTGATAAAGACGCTATGAACTTGGCCAAGATCGAAAATAGAGAGTACGTTGAGGGAAAAGGCCTTGATACTGAAAACGTAGATAGACGTACGGAAATGTTATTGCGAATTTTGGGCGACATGCAGCAGAACAATAAAATCAGTGAGAGCACAGAATTTGCGGCAGCTTTGTATAATGCAGGTGTTAGAAATAGTTTGCCCATGAGAAGAGTAGCGCAGGCTCCTTTCTTTGTGTTACGCGGTGCGGGTATGCCGGCAGTGTTGCTTGAAACGGGATTTGTAACTAACGCGGCCGAGTCACAACTGCTAATGACACAGGCTTATCAGCAGAAAATTGCAAACGCTATGGCCGAAGGAATAATTAATTATTTGCGTTAAGGAGTGTGAAAAAATTTGCCAACAGTAAGACGACAAAGCACTAACGAAACAACAACAACTTCAACACCAAGAGGTCGTGTTCAGGTACAACGATCAGCGGCAGGCGGAAGACGTAGGCAAGCTCAACAGGCAGCAATGAAAAGGCAACCTCGTCCCAAGCAGCATACTGAATATGATGAAGAGCCTAAATCAACACCGTTATTGCTGAAAATATTATCGTGGCTGGGAGTTATATTGCTATGCTTCGTGCTTGGCTACCTTGGTACATCGTGGTTCGTTGACATTCTGAATAAGAAATTGTTACTGAAACCGGAGAACAGAATCGAGAATCAGGAGGACTTATCGAATTTTGAGTCCGTTGAACAAGAACGAGTTACTCAACAAGCAATTCAATCCGGCGAAAGTATCAAGCAAATTTCGTTGAATATATATCACGTTCAGAATGATACTATCGCTGAGTCACGTCAAAACTTTATCTCACGCACAACTGAAGATAATATTCGCGACGCCGTCAGCTCTGTGATAACCCTTAGCGGAATTTCCGGAGCTGATAGAATAAAACTGCTTCACGTGTTCAGAAATTCAGATACAGCTTTTCTAGACATGTCGGGGCAGTTTGCTTCGTCATTAGAATCTGCAGGACAGCGTAAGAGTCTTTTATTGCTCACGAGCATTGTAAGGACGTTGCAGGAAAATTTTTCGCCTATATCGCAAGTGAGATTCTTGGTTGACTCAAAGCCTCCAAAATCCGGCGGAGTTGTTGACCTTTCAGCACCGTGGAAGATGCCAAAGAAATCATGATCGAAAAATTAATTATAGCTACGGGTAACAAGGGCAAGTATCGTGAATTTTGCGAGATAGTAAAAGATTTTGCGCATGAATTAATATTTGCTCCTGAAATTGCAAGTATGATAGTTGAGGAGACCGGCAAGACTTATCAAGAGAACGCAATGTTAAAGGCTCATGCTTGGGCAGAAAAATCAGGGCTTGCATGTTTAGCTGATGATAGCGGCCTGGAAGTTGAAGCTCTCGACGGGGCACCAGG